>Ga0187892_10000042_pt1 | contig 254663 bp, 261 predicted proteins | sample MA1701073metaG_FD_139345 | JGI IMG/M metagenome (GOLD analysis project Ga0187892, IMG submission 139345) | Bio-ooze microbial communities from a basaltic lava cave in the Kipuka Kanohina Cave System on the Island of Hawaii, USA - MA170107-3 metaG ... | reverse complement strand
GATCTTCCCGGCGATCACTCAATTCCCCTATTCTCAGGTGCTCACCCCCGGGCCCGTGACCACGGCGAGCAATCCAGCCCTGATCAATCTGCCGACGCTGACCATCACGTCGGTGGGCGGGGTGGCGCCGCCGGCAGTGCCCGTGGCCTCCTACGCGACCGCGGATGTGAGCCTCCCGCAAGGCACTGCGGGTTCGGTCCCGGTGGTCCTGGCAGCGACGAACACACCCGTCGGCACTCTCTATCGCATGCGCGTGATTCCCAAGAATGGCCCGAACACGACCGTGACCAGCGGGCCGTCCACGGGAGATTTCACCAATTCCACGACCACCGTGACGGTGCCGCTGCCCCTCGGCCAGGTGGCAGTCCTGACGGCCGATGCCAGTTTCACGCTGCCGCAACTGGCGAGCCTCGTGCCCGAGCTTGACGGGGAGCCGGTGGAGCGGGTGCTGGTGGCGGCGGAGTACGGTGGGCCCTCGACGCTCACGCTCGTCACGCGGTCGGGCAAAGAGCTTCGCGCGGATCAGTTGCCGCCCGAGACCCAACTGAAGCTCGCGCTGGCCTTCGCCGCGCTGAACAGCCAGGCTGAGCACTGACGGCGGACGTCGTTTGAAGCCCCAACTGAAACTGTCTGCCATCCTTTGCGACCGAACCCCCTGGTCGTTGAAGTTGAGCGACCCCCGATTCCGTGAACACTCTGATCGTGGGCGTGGGCCGTCGCGGCCAGCCTACGGCTTGGACTCCCTCACGGCGTGTGATAGACTCCCGCTGTCAGTTTTGTTCTCGCCACGGTCGGGGCTTCCGGAGGTCGCTATGCCGGGCGCCAATGGTGAGCCGGACAACACCCACGGGACTGCTTCGCCACAGCTCGGGCTGCCGCTCTGGGCTCAACGCCTCAGCCGTTCGGCCGCCAGCTTGCGAGGAAGTCGTGGGCCCGACTCTCCTGGGGAAGGTCTACGCCAAGCCGTGGAGTTGGCCGACCTCGGCTGGCGTCAGATCCTAAACCGTCTTCGCGCTCAGCACCCGAATCTCACGCCCGACCAGCTCGATGAGGTGGCGTACCGGAATGTGGAAACCTGGAAATCCCAGCGAGATCGGTTGCGGTTCCATTCCGACTGATGACCCCTCGTGACACACCGCTTGAGCACGCGCTCCGAGGTCTGATCAAAGTCCTTGACTCGCTCGGCGCTCTCCATTGCCTGCTGGGCGCGCTGGCGCTGGGAGCCTGGGCAGCGCCACGGACGACTCAGGACGTGGATGTACTGCTTGCTGTCGAGCCGGCTGATCGAGGACGATTGCTCGAGGCCCTCGAAGCGGGAGGCTTTGCCCAGGATCGGGAATGGGCCGAGCAGAACCCGATGATTCGTGATGTGCACCTGCGATTTCGCTACGGTCCAGTCGCGATCGATCTGATGTTTCCCCGAGGTGACCACGACCGCGAGTGTCTCGCCCGGCGACGAAGAGAGGCGATTGGGAACTTGTCCGTCTGGGTGATCTCTCCTGAAGACCTGATTCTCCACAAGCTAAAAGCTGGCCGGGCACAGGACTTCGTGGATGTGCTCTCGGTGCTCCATTACCAGCAGAACCGTCTGGACCAGCCCTATCTCTCCCACTGGGCGGGCCGCCTGGGAATCCAGGAGGAGTTAGGCTACTGCGTGGAGCAGGCCGCCCGGGCGGCAGAAGGGTGAAGTGGCCCCGGGATAGGGAACAGGGAAAGTGCTTCCTCAACACGACGCGGCCAAGAGAGAGTTGGAAGAGAGACAGCTCGGCCGTGCGCTTGCATGCGTGAGGGGGGGCGGGTATACTCACCGGGCGCACTGGAGAAGGCCGGATGATCGCCGGCCGGGGTTCACCCATTGCTTTTTGCAGAGCAATGGGTACCCGGCGGGAGGAAAGTCCGGACTCCACGGGCAGGGCGCTGGGTAACACCCAGGCGGAGCGATCCGACACCGGCGCCACAGAAAACATACCGCCGATGGCCGACGGAGGCGACGTGCATGGGACGCACTGCACGCGCGTCGTTCGGCTCAGGTAAGGGTGAAATGGTGGGGTAAGAGCCCACCGCGTCTGTGGTGACACAGACGGCACGGCAAGCGTCGCCCGGAGCAAGGCCAAATAGGAGGACACCCGAGACAACCGTCTCGGAACGGCTGGCCCGGCCGAGGTCCTCGGGTAGGTCGCTCGAGGCTCGGAGCAATCCGAGCCCTAGAGAAATGATCATCTCCGGTTCGGAGTCAATCCGAGGCGGGACAGAATCCGGCTTACAGGCCTTCTCCAGCGCGCCCTTTTTACCGCACGCCTCAATTCTGCCTCGGTGATCCGGCCCGACAGCTGCTCAACCTCGTCGATCAGTACCACTGGAATTCGGTTGCCGTACTGGGCAGAAAGGTCGGCGTCGCCGCTGATATCCAGATAGTCCAGACTGAAGGGCCGGTCGGCCTGCAGCCGGCGCGCCATCTTCAAGACCACCTCGCACAGGTGGCACCCCGGTCTGGAAAGGATGGTGACGTGGAGCATGCTTGACTCGTGCATAGATAGAAGGGCCCCCTCACCCCAACCCTCTCCCTCCAGGGGAGAGGGAATATGAGGGCCCTCTCGCCCTGAAGATGGAAGAACGATGAGAGAGGACAGCGCGAGCGGGCCTACCTTACAGCAGACGCGGGCCGGTCTCAAGCGATGCAGGCCGCCTTCGCAAAGACCGTTGAAGCTGCCTCGTGATCGTCCCGGAGGCCTGATTATATGTTGACTTAAAAACGGCGCGGATGATACGATGAACCTTCTTTCTCCTTGTTTTTCATTAAGATTTGAAACGATAGCCAATTTAGTCTGACGGGAGCGTGTGCCCGGGGGTGAGGGGTGCACCCGTTGATCCTCCGGGGTGCCGTTCCAGACGCGAGGGCTGACCGATGAAGCTCACCGGCGCAGAAATCTTTGTCGAGTGCCTGAAACGCGAAGGGGTCAAGACGCTGTTCGGCTTGCCGGGAGGCGTCGTGCTCAAGATCTTCGATGTCCTCCATCAACAGAAAGACATCGAAGTCGTGCTGACCCGTCACGAGCAGGGCGCTGGCCACATGGCCGAAGGCTACGCGAAGGCGACGGGGAAAGCCGGCGTGGCGTTGGTGACGTCGGGCCCCGGCATGTCCAACGTGGTGACGGCGCTTGTGGACGCCTCCATGGACTCGGTGCCGTTGGTCTGCTTTTCGGGTCAAGTGCCGACCAGCCTGATCGGGAACGACGCCTTTCAGGAGGCCGACAATATCGGACTGAGCCGGCCCTGCACGAAGTACAATTTTCTCGTCAAGGACGTGAATGACCTGGCCGTGACGATCAAGGAAGCCTTCTACATTGCCACCACCGGCCGCCCCGGCCCGGTGCTGGTGGATATTCCCAAAGACGTCGCGATGGGCAAGGGGGACTTCAAGTATCCCGCTTCAGTGGCCATCCGTGGGTATAATCCCACCTACGACGGGAACAAGTGGCAGATCAAGCAGGCAGCCGAGGCGATCATGAAGGCCCGCAAGCCGATCCTGTATGTCGGCGGCGGCGTGATCTTCTCAGGGGCCTCCGAGGAGCTTGTCGAGCTGGCCGAAATGATGCAGATCCCGGTGGATATGACGCTCATGGCCCTGGGCGGCTTTCCGGGGGAACATCCGCTCTCGATGGGCATGATGGGCATGCACGGCACCTACTGGGCCAATATGGCCGTGCACTATTCGGACCTCGTGATCGCGGTCGGTGCCCGGTTCGACGATCGGGTGACGGGCAAGGTGTCGGAGTTCTGCCCGCACGCGAAGGTCATCCACATCGACATCGATCCCACGTCCATCCGGAAGAACGTCAACGTGGACATTCCGATCGTCGGAGACTGCAAGCGCGTGCTTGCGGAGTTGAACCAGATTCTCCGCGCCACGGTGAACGGAGAGCAGAAGGAACTACGGAAGCCGTGGTGGGATCAGATCAACGAGTGGAGAGCGGCGCACCCGCTCACCTACGAGCAGGACCCGCAGGGGCCCATCAAGCCCCAGCATGTGATCAAGCGCCTGTATGAGCTGACCAAGGACCGGGACCCGATCGTGTCCACGGACGTGGGGCAACACCAGATGTGGGCGGCGCAGTATTTCAAGCTGGCCAAACCTCGCCGGTGGCTCACGTCGGGGGGACTGGGGACCATGGGGTTCGGCTTCCCCGCTGCCATGGGCGCGCAGGCCGCGTTCCGCGACCGGCTGGTGCTGTGCGTCGCGGGGGACGGCAGCGTGCAGATGAACACCCAGGAGCTGGCCACGGCGGTCGTCAACAAGCTCCCGGTCAAGGTCCTGATCATCAACAACCGGTACCACGGTATGGTGCGGCAGTGGCAAGACCTATTCTACGAAGGGCGCTACGCGTCGAGCTACCTGGACGTGGTCCCCGACTTTGTGAAGCTGGCCGAAGCCTATGGAGCGGTGGGGCTGCGCACGAACAAGGTCTCGGAGATCGACGACGTCATCCGGGAAGCTCTGGCGGTGGACAAACCGGTGTTCGTAGATGTGCCGGTCGACCCGTACGAAAACTGCTATCCGATGATTCCCGCCGGAGGCTGCAACCACGAGATGATTCTGGCGGATCCGCCGGAGGTGAAGAAGAAGGTGGCGGCGCCCGCGCCGGTGGCAGGAGAGGACAAGGACACGGTCCTCACGGCGTGAGTCGTGTAGGTGCGAGGACTGAGGACTGAGGACTGAGATGGGCGGATGCCGTTTGGTCAACGCTCAGCACTCAGTCCTCAGCACTCAGCACTGAGTCAATGGAGCACATCATCTCGGTCACGGTCGAGAATAAGTTCGGGGTGCTGTCGAGGGTCGCCGGCCTGTTCAGCGGGCGCGGGTTCAACATCGAGAGCCTGTCGGTGGCCCCTGCGCTGGACCCGACCATGTCCATGATGACGATCGTCACCACGGGCGACGATCGGATCATCGAACAGATCGTCAAGCAACTCAACAAACTGATCGACGTGATCAAGGTGGTGGATCTCAACGAGAGCGAGTTCGTGGCGCGCGAAACGGCGCTCATCAAGGTGCACACGAAGCCGGAAGATCGGGCGGAGGCGTTGCGCATCACGGATATCTTCCGGGCCAACGTGATCGATTCGACCCCCACAACGTATACGCTCGAGGTCACCGGCGACACGAAGAAGATCGAGGCGATTATCAACCTGCTCCAGCCCCTCGGGATCAAGGAGCTGATCCGGACCGGACGGGTGGCGGTCGCGCGGGAGCCGGTCAGACCAGCAGTCGCCCAGCCGAAGCGCGTGGCGAAAGAATAGGCTATAGGCCATCGGCAATGGGCAATAGGTAGGAGGGAATGGGCTGACGATCTCCCCATAGCCTATCGCCTATTGCCCATAGCCTCTTTGTGGGAGTGAACGATGAAGATCTATTACGACCAGGATGCCGATCTTCAGCAGATCCGCAGCAAGAAGGTGGCGGTCATCGGGTATGGCAGCCAGGGCCACGCCCATGCGCAGAACTTAAAGGACAGCGGCGTGGATGTGGTGGTAGGACTGCGGGAGGGTTCTTCCTGGCGCAAGGCGGAGCAGAGCGGGCTCAAGGTGATGCCGACTGCGGACGCGGTGAAGCGCGCGGATATCACGATGTTACTCGCGCCCGATGAGGCACAGGCAGGGATTTACCGAACCGACATCGCACCTCAGCTCCGGGACGGGGCCTATTTGGCGTTCGGGCACGGGTTCAATATCCACTTCGGGCAGATCGTGCCGCCCACGGGGGTGAACGTGTTCATGGTGGCACCCAAGGGTCCGGGCCACCTGGTGCGGTCGGAGTACACGAAGGGGAGCGGTGTCCCGATGCTCCTCGCGATTCATCAGGACCCCAGTGGGAACACGCGTCAGGTGGGTCTGGCCTACGCGAGTGCGATCGGCGGCGGGCGAGCGGGCGTCATCGAGACGTCCTTCAGGGAAGAAACCGAAACGGACCTCTTCGGCGAACAGGTGGTGTTGTGCGGCGGGCTCACCTCGCTCATCCAGGCCGGGTACGAAACGCTGGTCGCAGCCGGCTACTCACCGGAGATGGCGTATTTCGAATGTCTCCATGAGGTCAAGTTGATCGTGGACCTGATCTACGAAGGCGGGATCGCCAACATGCGGTATTCGATCAGCACGACGGCTAAGTACGGCGACGTCACGCGTGGTCCCAGGATCATCACGGACGAGACCCGTCAAGAGATGCGGAAGATCCTGGATGAAATCCAGAGCGGGCGATTTGCGAGGGAGTGGGTGTTGGAGAACCAGGCCAATCGGCCCGTCTACAACGCGTTGCTGACCAAAGGCGAGGCGCACCCGATCGAAGAGGTGGGCGCGCGCCTCCGGGCCATGATGCCCTGGCTGAAGAAGGGCAAGCTGGTGGATAAGAATAAGAACTGATAACTGAAAGCTGAGAGCTCAGGCAATGGTAGACCGAGCAGCAGGTATCCCGATCGTGCGAGAAGGGCTCCCCTTCGTGGCCGCGGCCGGCGGGTCGGCGGCGCTGGCGGAAGCGCTTGGCTGGCAGGTCCCCGCGATTCTCCTCGGGACGCTGGCGCTCTTCGTGGCCTGGTTCTTCAGGAACCCCAAGCGGGTGCCCCCTTCCGATTCGCGCGCGGTGGTGGCCCCCGGTGATGGACGGGTGATGGCCATTGATGAAGAGTATGAGCCCCGGTTCCTGAAAGAGCAGGGGATCCGGGTGAGCATCTTTCTGAGTCTCTTCGATGTCCACATCAATCGGATCCCGTGCGAGGGGACGGTGGAGGACATCGTCTATCAGCCCGGCCGGTTTCTGGCCGCGAATCGGCCCGATGCTACACTGCGCAACGAACAGAATGCCTTGATGATCCGGGCCGCGCGCGGCGCCAAGGTCCTCTGCGTCCAGGTGGCGGGGCTGCTGGCGCGGCGGATCGTCTGCTGGGCGTCGCTGGGCGAGCGCGTGGCTCGCGGCGAGCGCTACGGACTGATCCGGTTCGGATCCCGGATGGACCTCTATCTCCCGCGGCGGACCGGATTGCGGGTGAGGGTCGGCGATCACGTAAAGGGCGGAGAGACGATCGTCGGCGAGCTCCCGGAGGAGGAATCAGCATGCGCACCCCGTTCATGAAAGGCGACAAGGTTCTCAGGGAAGCGAACCGACGGCGGCGCGCGATCTTTTTGATCCCGAATTTGCTGACCACCGGGAACCTGTTCAGCGGGTTGTTCTCGATCCTCTCAGTGTTCAATGCGAACTACGTCGCAGCCGCGATCGCCATCATGGTGGCGCTGGTCTTTGACGTGCTGGACGGGAAGTCCGCTCGCTGGACGCACAGCACCAGTCAGTTCGGAGTTGAATACGACTCCCTGGCCGACCTGGTATCCTTCGGCGTGGCGCCGGGCCTGCTGATCTATTCGTGGGCGCTCAGCTCCCATGGGATGCTCGGGGCCGCGGTCATGTTCGCCTTCGTCGCCTGCGGGGCGCTGCGACTTGCCCGCTACAATGTGATGGCCGTCAGCTCGGAGAGCAAATACTTCACCGGGTTGCCGATTCCGGCCGCGGCCAGCGTGATCGCTACGCTGGTGGTGTTCGATCACCACATCGTGCGGATGGGGGCGGAGATCAAACCGCTGCTGATCCTCATCATGACGCTGACGCTGGCCTTCTTGATGGTCAGCACCGTCAAGTATCGCAGTTTCAAGGATCTCCAGTTCAGGGGTGGCCGCCATTTCAACTACCTCGTGTGGGCGATCCTGACGCTGATGCTGGTCGCGGCGAGGCCCCAACTGATGCTGTTCCTGCTGGCCGCCGGATATGCCGTGTCGGGCATCATCGACAAGGGCGTGAGCCTGCTGACCAAGGTGTTCGGCAAACGAACGGCGGCCGGATCGGACCAACCGGTCATGGAGCAAAAAGACTAAGAGGGGCGCAGAAGAGGAGTAGTAGGCGATTCCGATGGAACCGAGAGAGCTGGCGGCGTTCGCGGCCCGGCCGCGGACCTGGTGCAAGCCAGCCCGTCGATCGCCGAACTCGCCTCGGAGCCGGACCCGTGAACCGCACCGCGAACGAGATGGGGGCGTGTGCGCAAGTAAGGGGTCCCGCCTGATCCGCGTAACGGATCCAATGAAGGGTGCCGCGCTTCACGATTGAAGCCGGTCACTGAATCAGGGTGGTACCGCGAAGTGCGACACGCCTTCGTCCCTGAGCTGTGGGGAGGAAGGCTTTTTTGTTAGGGCGGATGCTGAACCAGGTACCCGGCATCGCTGGTAGCTTGGAATGCGTCACTCGTCGTTCGTGCCTGCGCGCGAAAGCGCTCCGGCGCGCAAGCGTGAAGTGTGACTCGTTAGGCGAAAAGAGGAGTAGAGCACATGGAGCCCAATGAAGTGCGGTTGATTCGGATCTTCGATACGACCTTGCGGGACGGAGAGCAGTCGCCGGGGGCGAGCATGAACCTGGAGGAGAAGGTCATGATCGCCAAGCAGCTGGCCCGCCTCGGGGTCGATATCATCGAGGCGGGGTTTGCCTATAGCTCGCCCGGTGATTTCGAAGCGGTCCGGCAGGTGGCGCAGGAAGTTGAAGGCCCGACCGTCTGCAGCCTGGCCAGGGCGAGACCGGAGGACATCGACCGGGCCTGGGAGGCGCTGAAGGGTGCCCCGAAAGTCCGCATTCATACGTTTCTGTCCACGTCGGACATCCATCTCAAGCATCAGTTTCGGATGACGCGCGAGGAGGCTCTCAAGCGTGCGGTGGAGATGGTGCAGCGGGCGCGGGGCTACGTCGAGGACGTGGAGTTCTCCCCGATGGATGCGAGCCGGTCTGACATCGTGTATCTGTGCGAAGTGCTCGAGGCGGTCATCGCCGCGGGGGCCGGCACCATCAACATTCCGGACACGGTCGGCTATGCCACGTCGCAGGAGTTTGGCCAATTGATCCGGACGATCCGCCAGAAGGTGCGCCACAGCGATCGGGCGGTGATCTCCGTTCATTGCCATAATGACCTCGGCCTGGCCGTCTCCAATTCGCTGGCGGCGATCCTGGAAGGGGCCGGTCAGGTCGAATGCACGGTCAACGGCATCGGTGAGCGCGCCGGGAATGCCTCGATGGAAGAAATCGTGATGGGACTCCGCACCCGCAAGGATTTCTACAACGCGGACACCCGGATCAGGACCGAAGAGATCTCGAAAACCAGCCGTCTGGTCAGCAAGATCACCGGCATGGTCGTGCAGCCGAACAAGGCGATCGTCGGCGCGAACGCGTTCGCCCATACGTCCGGTATCCACCAGGATGGGCTGTTGAAGGAAAAGAGCACTTACGAGATCATGCGGCCGGAGTCGATCGGGTTGATCCAGAGCAGAATGGTGCTCGGGAAGCTGTCGGGCCGGCACGCGTTCCGGCAACGCCTGGAGGAGCTGGGATACAAGCCGACCGATGAGGAGGTGAACCGGGCCTTCGATCGGGTCAAGCGGCTTGCTGATCAGAAGAAAGAGATTTACGAGGAAGACCTGGAGGTCATCATCTCCGAAGAGATGGCCAAAATTCCCGAGCGCTACGTCCTGAAGTCGCTGTTCGTCGAGAGCGGAACCGGGAAAGTGCCGACGGCGACCGTGGAGCTGGAGATCGATGGACGGGCGATGTCACAAACCGGCACCGGTGACGGGCCGGTGGATGCTGCCTACCGGACCGTCGCGGCGATGACGGGCACCAAGAGCCGGTTGCTCACCTATGTGGTCAAGGCGATCACGGGCGGAACCGATGCCCAGGGAGAGGTGTCGGTCCGGCTCGAAGAAGGACGCAACGCGGCAATCGGTCACGGAGCCGATACGGATATCATCGTGGCCTCGGCCAAGGCCTATCTGAACGCGCTCAACAAATTGGCGTACTGGGTCTCGAAGAGCAGCAGTCCGGACCAAAAGATCGGTCTCGTCTAGGTCGAGACCGACTATGGTCATCTCACGATTGAGCGACTGCCGGGAGTTTCTAGCGGGTGATCACACAATCCTGCGAGAGCTGCTGCATCCCGCCAAGGCCTCCGCTGCTGTCGGATACAGCCTGGCCCACGGCAAGCTGAACGCGGGAGCCCGTTCGAAGCGACACCGGCTCGCTTCCTCGGAGGTCTATTATTTTCTGGCCGGCAACGGGCGGTTTGCGATCGGGCACGAAACCGCGACGGTCGGGCCTGGAACGATGATCTACGTGCCGGCAGGCGCGATCCAGTGGGTAGAAAATACCGGGACTGCGGTTCTCGAATTCTTATGCATCGTGGACCCAGCCTGGAGAGTGAAGGACGAAGAAGTGATGGAATAGCGGGTGACGCGTGGAATGGCTGAGGGGAACCCGTTGCTCTGGGAATGCAACGGGTCCAAGCTCGCGGAGCGCGCGCACAAGAAGGAGGTGGTGGGGCGGTCGAGGTGGGCCCCTGCTCGCAGAGCGCGCACACCAGATCAATTATTCTTGAGGAGCTAAGGATGTGTGCTCGCTCGATGCGCGCAATAGGTCCCACCTCGACCACCCCACGGGCCGAAGGAAGAAGCTAAGGTGGGTGTGTGTCGGGTATTTCATGATGCAGTGGGTGATGACGCGCGTAGTAGGGGTCAGCCATGCCTCTTCTTCTTGGTGGAGAGAGGGCAAAGGGAGAGGTAAGTGAAGGCGATGATTGCGGTTCTCGCTGGAGATGGAGTCGGGCAAGAAATCGTTCCCGAGGCGGTGAAGATCCTGCAGGCCGTCGGGGAGCGATTCCACCATCACTTTGAGTTCGTCTCCGGCGACGTGGGCGGGCAGGCGATCGACTCGGTCGGCGAGCCGTTGCCACGAGCCACACTGGAGCTCGCGAAGCGGAGCGATGCAGTCCTGCTCGGCGCGGTAGGCGGGCCGAAATGGGAAGGGCTGGAGTATCGACTCCGCCCCGAGCGTGCGCTCCTCGGTCTCCGGGAGCAACTGGGCCTGTTCGCGAACCTGCGCCCCGCCAAGCTCTATCCGATGCTGGCCGATGCCTCGACGCTCAAGCGCGAGGTCGTCGAAGGGATCGATTTACTGGTCGTGAGAGAGCTGACGGGCGGGATCTATTTCGGCAAGCCGAAGGGGATCGAGAAAATCCCAGGAGGAGAGCGAGGCATCAATACGGAGGTCTACACGACCGAAGAGATCCGGCGCATCGCGAAGGTCGCGTTCGAGGCAGCCCGCAAGCGACGCCGCCGCGTGACCTCCGTGGACAAGGCCAACGTGCTGGAATCCTCGGAACTCTGGCGGCGGGTCGTCATCCAGGTGCACAAGGATTATCCGGACGTCGAGCTGAACCATCTGTACGTGGACAACTGCGCCATGCAACTGGTCAGAAATCCGCGACAGTTCGATGTGCTGGTCACTTCGAACCTGTTCGGTGACATCCTCAGCGATGAAGCGGCGATGCTGACCGGGTCGATCGGCATGCTTCCCTCCGCCAGCCTGGGCTCGCAAACCGGCCTGTACGAACCGATCCACGGGAGCGCGCCCGACATTGCCGGACAGTCGATCGCCAACCCGATCGCCACGATTGCCTCGGCGGCCATGATGCTGTCATATAGCTTCCATCTGGAGAAAGAAGCGGAGGCCGTCGAGCAAGCCATCGTGAAGACGCTGGAGCGGGGGCACCGAACGAAAGATATTGCGAGCCCCGGCACCTCGCTGGTGAGCACGGTCGAGATGGGCGAGGCCATCCTGAAGAATTTGTTGAATTGACGATGTGATGATTTGGTGATTGAAGGCTTCACACCACCAAGTCACCAAATCATGAGATCACCAAATGCGACTGCAGGTAGCACCAGGCACCATTGTGACGGTTGCGGGGACCGGAGAGCCGGGGTTTGCCGGGGATGGCGGGCCGGCGGTCAAGGCCTGTCTGAACGAGCCCAAGAGCCTGACCCTGGATGACGCCGGGCACCTCTTCATCGCCGACTCGGAGAACCACCTCATCAGGCGGGTGGATCTGGAGACAGGACTCATCACCACCGTGGCGGGCCGTGCCCCCGGGGCACCTTCCTGCGAGCATGCTTTGGATGTCCCGGAGCGGGGACCGGGGGACACGGCTGCGGAGGATCCGCTGGAGGACCCGACCGTGGCAACGTCGAAACCGTTCGTCCAACTGGCCGACTTGAGCGGCACCGTGCGCTTCGTGGCCGGGACCGCTCCCCGTGCCGCGCGGTTTCACGGGGACGGCGGGCCGGCTCGCGAGGCCACCTTCAACTTTCCGACCGCCGTGGCGGTGGACAAAGACGGCAACCTGTACGTGGCCGACACGATGAACCACAGGGTCAGACAGGTGGACGGGAAAACGGGGCTGATCAGCACGATTGCGGGGACCGGCCAGCACCGGTGTTCGGGCGATGGAGGACCGGCCGTGGCCGCCTCACTGAACGAACCATCGGCTCTCGTGGTGGATCGCGCGGGCCAGCTCTACATCGCTGACCAGAGCAACCATCGGGTCCGGAAGGTGGATCTGGCGACGGGGATCATCACCACCGTAGCCGGCACGGGCGAAGCCGGCTACACCGGCGATGGAGGTCTCGCGGCCGAGGCCGGGCTGGCCGGGCCGAGCGGGCTCGCCCTCGGTCCGGACGGCGCGCTCTATATTGCGGATACCTTCAATGGCCGGATCCGGAGGGTCGATCCGAACTCGAGGACCATCAGCACGGTGGCCGGGGATGGCGGTGAATACCGGTATCAGGGCCAGCCCCATGAGTTCTCCACCAGCCTGTCCCGTCCGTACGGCATTGCGCTCGACCGCGACGGCCATCTGCTGATCACGGATTCCGACAACCATCTGATCCGGCGGTGGGACTGTCGGAGGAAGATCATCGTGTCGGTAGCCGGGAACGGCGTGGCGCAGTCCGCGGGTGATGGCGGCCTCGCGCAGGCCTGCAGTCTGAACTATCCCTTCGGGGTGGCGATCGATCAATGTGGAAACCTCTACATCGCGGATACGTTTAATCATCGGATCCGCTGCATCGCCGCATGAGCGGCTGAATCAGACCATGCTGAACAACAAACGGGCCTATAGGGTGGCAGTGGTCGGGGCGACCGGTGCTGTCGGCGCCGAGATGCTCGAGGTGCTGGAGGCGCGTAAGTTTCCGGTCGAAACGTTGCTCCCGCTCGCCTCTTCACGGTCGGCCGGAGGGACGGTGTCCTTCCGGGGCGAGGAGCTGGCGGTGGAGGTCCTCGCACCGGACTCCTTCAAGGGCGTCGATCTGGTGCTCTTCTCGGCGGGCAGCGAGGTCAGCAAAGAGTTTGCCCCCGTCGCGGCCAAGGCCGGCGCGGTCGTCGTGGATAACAGCGCCGCCTGGCGCATGAGCCAGGATGTGCCGCTCATCGTGCCCGAAGTGAACCCTCAGGAGGTGTCACGTCACCGGGGCATCATTGCGAACCCGAACTGCTCCACCATCCAGATGGTTGTCGCGCTGAAGCCCCTCCATGATCAGGCTCGTTTGAAGCGGATCGTGGTGACGACCTTCCAGTCGGTCTCCGGCACGGGCAAGGAAGCGATGGATGAGTTGATGGAGGAGTGTCGGGATCTGCTCGGGTTCAAAGAGGCGCGGCCGGAGGTGTATCCATTCCAGATCGCCTTCAATTGCCTCCCGCACATCGATGAGTTCTTACCGACCGGCTATACAAAAGAAGAAATGAAGCTGGTCCACGAAACCAGGAAAATCATGGGCGATCAGACGCTCCAGATCACCGCGACCACCGTGCGGGTGCCGGTCTATATCGGTCATTCGGAATCGGTCAACATCGAGACGGAGCGCAAGCTCAGTGCGAATGAAGCTCGCGCGATCCTTTCCGCAGCTCCCGGGGTGCTGGTGTACGATGATCCCGCACGGAAGATCTATCCCATGCCGCTGGATGTGGTAGGCAAAGACGAGGTCTACGTCGGCCGCGTCCGCGAAGATGAGTCGATCCCCAACGGGTTGAATCTCTGGATCGTCGCGGATAATCTGAGGAAGGGAGCGGCCCTGAATGCCGTCCAGATCGCTGAACTCCTGGTCAGCTCCTGACACGCGGGTGAGCCATGCCCGAATGGGCTGACGTCGGGAGAATCCTTCTCGTTTTCGGTGGTCTCCTGGCCGTGGCGGGCCTGGTCTTGATCCTGGTGGATAAGCTCACCGGAACGGGGGGTGGCTTGGGGTGGTTCGGCAAGTTACCCGGCGATCTCCTCATCAAACGGGATCATTTCACCCTCTATATTCCTCTCGCGACGAGCCTCCTGATCAGCATCCTGGTCAGCGTGGTGTTCTACCTGCTCTCCAGACGGTGAGCCGATGCGTGTCCTGATCGCAAGCTGCTTCACGGCGTACGCGGTGCTGCTGGCAGCCCCCGCGGGGGCGACGGAGCTGATCCGAGTGATGCTGTTTGAGGACGTTCAGCAACTCGAGGTGTCGGCGGACCGTGGGGTCACCGTCCGCTCCTCGAGCGGCGAGGCCCGGGTTCTTCCGAGCCCGTTGGCGGTCGTGTCAGTAGCCGGGGCGATCACGGTGAACGGCCAGCGCGTTCGCGGAGACAGCGTGACGATCGGGGGACGCGACCAGGACCTGACCGTCACGCTCGGACCCACCGCGCCGGATGCGCGTCCCGTCCGGCCGAAGGAAAGCGGGTCTGGCCTCCCGAACGCCGGTCCCCTGGATGGCAGCCGCGCGCCATCCCCCGGCACGACCCTCGTCGTGGGCGGGACGCTGAAGCTCTCAGACCGTGGCCGCGGTCTGACGGTCGTCAACGAACTGGATTTGGAGGAGTACATCAAGGGAGTCCTTCCCGCTGAGATGAATTCCGGTTGGCACCCGGAGGCGCTGCGCGCGCAGGCCGTGGCGGCGCGGACCTACGCGGTCTACCAGCGGCTGGCCGTGGCAGGTCGTGAGTACGACCTCGTCGCGAGCACCCAGGATCAGGTCTATCGCGGGCGCCAGGGGCTCGATGCTCGGGTGCAAGAGGCTGTGGAATCCACCCGTGGGCTCATCCTGACTCACCAGAATGCGCCGGTCCTGGCGGCCTTCTCCTCGACCGCCGCTGGCCCCACCGAGGATGCCCTCAATGTCTGGGACAAAGACCTGCCCTATCTAAAGGGGGTGGATTGCCCCTTCGATACGAATTCGCCCTACTATCAATGGCGCGCCGCGTTCAAGATCGAAGACCTTGAAAATGGGCTACGGCGTTTTGGCATGAGCGTCGGCACGATCGCGACGCTGACCACCTACGCGTACAGCTCCGCCGGGCGTGTCACGCGGGTTCGAATTCTGCATTCCCAGGGGGAGCTGGTCCTGCGCGGCGAAGACCTCCGTCGAGTGGTCGGCTATACGGTCATCCCCAGCACCCAGTTTGAAGTCGTCACTGTAGGGCGGGACGTGGTGCTCTCGGGGCGAGGCGCCGGACATGCCGTGGGGCTCTGTCAGTGGGGAGCCAAGGAGCTGGCCGAGCTGGGCTATCCGTTCTCCACGATCCTGCGGTATTACTTTCCGGGCACTGAACTCAAGGATCTCCGCTCATTGGCCTTCGCCCGGTAATGCCGCTCTCAGATTTCGACTTTCCGTTCGATCCCACGCTGGTCGCTGATCGCCCAATCGAACCTCGTGATCAGGCCCGCCTGCTCGTGCTGCCTCGAGGAGGCGGGGTCTGCGCGCACCATCGCGTGGCGGATCTGCCCTCGTTCCTTCGCTCCGGTGACCTCCTGGTGGTGAACGACACCAAGGTCATGGCGGCACGACTCAGGGGACGCAAGCGGCCCGGGGGTGGTTCCGTCGAATTGCTGCTGGTGAAGGACCTGGGCGGCGGGACCTGGGAGGTGATGCTCAGGGGCAGGGTCGGGCGTGGGCAGGTGATTGAGCTCGCCCGTGGCGCCTCGGCCACTGTCGTAGAACGGGCACGGGAGCGGACCCTCCTGAAAATCCAGAGCGGCTGTCCCGTTCCTGACCTAATCCGGGACGTCGGGCTGATGCCCCTCCCGCCCTATATCAAGCGGGCGCCCAACGAGTCAGACCGCGTGTGGTACCAAAGCCTGTTTGCTCGGGCGGAGGGGGCCGTGGCCGCCCCGACCGCGAGCCTTCATTTCACACCCGAACTCGTGGCCGCTCTGCGCGACCGCGGCGTCCGCCTCGCGACCGTGACGCTCCATGTCGGGCCTGGCTCCTTTCGCCCGGTCTCTACCGCCCGTGTGGAAGATCACCGGATGACGCCCGAATGGTTTGACGTGCCGGCGGAGACGGTGCGCACCATCCGGCAGGTAAGAGCCGAGGGTGGACGGGTGGTGGCGATTGGGACCACTGTCGTGCGCAGCCTCGAGGCTGCGGCCTCGGAAGACCTCATTCAGCCCACCAAGGGGGAAACCGGTCTGTTCATCGTTCCGGGTTACCGGTTCAAGGTCGTGGATGGACTCATGACCAATTTTCACCTCCCCCGCACGACGCTCCTGATGCTCGTGGCGGCATTTGTCGGCCTGGAGCCGTTGCGCGAGGCCTACCGAGAGGCGATCGGGGCGCGCTACCGATTCTACAGCTACGGCGACGCGATGCTGATTCTCTAGGTGAGGGGTATGGGCGATAGGCAATAGGGTGAAGACGAGCCCTGACTATAGTCTCACGCCGATTGCCTCTTGCCTGCCCAAGGCGCAAGTCGAAGGGATTAGAGCAATTCCCTGCGGATTTTGATGGGGATCGTCGCCCGCAGCGAGTCTTGGAAGGCCATCATGGCGCGCTGCTGCTTCTGCTGGAGAAAATCCATCTTGATTCTGTCTCGGGCCGACGGGCCGGAGGGGTTCTCAGGCTGTGACTGACGAGTCATGAGGGTGTCCGCCTCCGCGATCTCGGCCGGTGTCAATGCTACGGAATCCAGGATGATCATCCTGGCCTTGTCGCCTAAGATCTCGGTGGTGTGGAGGGATTCGAAGAGGGCAGGAGTAAGTCGGTTCGCCGCCAACAAGCGACGATAGTACTCGGGATCGAACTTGCCGTTCTGCTGGAATTCCGGGCGCTGCACGATATCGTCGTGCAGTTCGGCCGGGGTGACCTCCAGCCCCATCTGCTCGGCAGCGAGCAACCAGAGTTTGGTCTCAATCAGGCGTTCGAGCACGAGCTCCTTCAACGTGTCGTCCTTGAAATCTCCCGGAAGCTTCTCCTTGTACATGCGATACAGGTTCTCGTAGCTCCGCTGAAATTCCTCTCGTGTGATATTCACCGAACCGACCGAGGCCACGGCGTTCGGCTCCCGCTGCTCGAACCCCCACCAGCCCATCGTGATGATGAAGGCGATGGCAAGGATGCCCATGATTGACTTCAGCAACCAGGGGTAGTTGTGCGCGGCCTCGCGCATGAGCTTGATCATAGCCCGCTCCTCATGACCGTGGTGCGATCGTGCGTGGAATTGTACCGGTGGCTACTGGTAAAGGCAAGCGCTCGAGGATGCCGGGTGAACCAACGTACTACGGTACTGAGGACTGAGCGAGAGGGATCACTCAATCCGATCGAGTCCAGAGACATACGTGGCGGCCGGAGCGTGATCTGTGATTGTGGCGTTTTGACGTCAGAATTTGTGATGCGGCAGGAATTTTGCTATACTTGTCGCTTGATTGCGAGGAGACGGTTTGGCTGAGGAGACTTGGGGAGCGCGCCCTGTTGGAGTGGAGGTCTACCCCAAGGCTCAGGTGCTGAATCGGTTCATCGCGAAGTTTATCGATCTGATCATTGTCGCCGCCGTCGCCAACTTCGCTCTGGCCGGCTGGTTGGCGGGGATGGCCTATGTGCTGATCGCCGACGGGTTCCCGGGTGGCCAGAGTATCGGGAAACGCTTGATCGGCCTCCAGACCGTCGTCCCGAACGCCCGTGACGTCGCAAGCTTCAAGGAGTCGATCATCCGCAACCTGCCGCTAGCTGTGGGGTACCTCCTGTTCCTCGTACCCTATATCGGGTGGGTACTCGTCCTTGCCATTGCGACCTTTGAAGCTCTCCTGGTCATCGGGAACGATCAGGGCCTCCGGCTAGGCGACGAGTTTGCGCACACGCAGGTTCTGGACGCGGGACAACTCGATCAACGTGAATGACCCGGCGAGCCGCCGCCGGCGGTAACCGTCGCTTTTGAGAAAGGATACACGCTGTGGGATTGATAGGTGAGGTCCTCGGCTGGTTCTCGAACGATCTCGCGATCGATCTGGGGACGGCGACCACCTTGGTCTATGTCAGCGGGAAGGGCATCGTGCTGAACGAGCCCTCCGTGGTGGCCGTCGAAAAAAAGTCGGAGAAGATCCGGGCGGTCGGGACCGAAGCGAAGAAGATGCTGGGACGGACCCCCGGCAATATTACCGCGATCCGGCCAATGAAGGAGGGCGTGATCGCGGACTTCGAGATGGCCGAGAAGATGCTGAAGTATTTTATCGACAAGGTTCACAATCGGAGCACCTTCGTCCGGCCACGCATCGTCATCGGGGTACCTTCACGCATCACGCAGGTGGAGCAGCGCGCGGTGCGGGATTCGGCCGAGCTGGCCGGGGCTCGCGAGGTCTATTTGATCGAAGAGCCGGTCGCGGCCGCCATCGGGGCCGGTCTCCCGATCACTGAGCCGTCCGGCAACATGGTGGTGGACGTCGGCGGGGGCACGACCGACATTGCGGTCATGTCCCTGGGCGGGATCGTCTATAGCGAATCCGTGAAGGTGGCCGGCGATCGGATGGATGACGCGATCATGAACTACATCAAGAAGAAGTACAACCTCCTGATCGGGGAACATATGGCCGAACGCGTCAAGATGGAAATTGGGTCGGCCTACCCGTTCGAGGAGAAGAAGACCATGATGATTAAAGGACGGGATCTGATTTCGGGCATCCCCCGCACGATTGTGGCGGATGACGCCGAGATCCGGGAAGCCCTCCAGGAGCCGATCGGCACCATCGTGAACGCGATCAAGGTGGCCCTGGAGAATACACCGCCCGAGCTGGCTGGCGACATCATCGATCGTGGGATCGTGCTCACTGGCGGCGGCTCCATGCTGAAGGGTATGGATACCCGTTTCCGCGAGGAGACGAACCTCCCGATCATTACTGTGGATGATCCCCTGACCTCAGTTGTGCTGGGGGTCGGGAAAATCCTGGAACAACTGGATCTCCTCCGCAAGGTGTCAGCCACGTCGCAGTGGGGCCGGTCGCACTAGGGTTCCCATCCCGAGTGTGGATGGTGATGCTTCGCTCGACGTTCGGACCAAGGCGGGTGCTGCTGCTCTTCCTGGCACTTCTGTTCTTCGTGGTCTTCCTCCTCCCCAGACAGGCCCGGGCGCTTCTCCAGACCATGGGGCAGCCGGTGGCCTGGGTCGTCTCATTCCCACTCAAGGGCTTTGCCGCGATCGATCGGAGCGTGATGGCCGTGTGGGAGCGGTACTTGGCCCTCCGGGGCGTCGAGGAAGAGAATCGCAAGCTTCGCCGCGAGATTCAGTATCTGAAGAGTCAGAACGACAAGCTCCAAGTGCTCGCGGCGGACACCCAGCGTCTGGCTGCGTTGTTGGAGTTCAAAGAGCAGACCCCCGCCCACACGATCGCGGCGCGGGTCCTCGCCCGAGACTCGACCAACTGGTACCGTTCCATGGTCCTGGACAAGGGCGCAGTGGATGGGGTACGGGCGGAGATGGGGGTCGTCACGCCGGCTGGAGTGGTGGGTCGTGTGGTCAAAGCCACGCGCTCTACGTCCGTGGTCCTGCTGGTCAGCGATCCGAACAATGCCGTGACCGGGGTCATTCAACGGACCCGAGAGGAGGGCATCGTCGAGGGGACGGCGGAGGGGCGAGCGCGGTTAAAGTACATTCCGTTGCTGTCGACCGTGCGGGCAGGCGATACCGTGATCACCTCCGGTCTGATGGGCGGATTCCCAAAGGGGATCATGATCGGAGTCGTCAGCCGCATTGACAAGGAGGAGGGCGCGCTGTTCCAGTCCGCTGAGATTATTCCGGACGTCGATTTTGCGAAGGTTGAGGAGACGTTGATCATTACCTCATTGAATCCAGTGCCCGAGTCGGACGCCGGCGGCACGGTCCCGCCGGCCCAGCCATCCGAGCGAGGGACACGGTGAAGCGGGCACTGTATGCCGGACTCATCTTCGGGTTGGTCCCATTCCAGTCCACGATCCTCACGTACGTCAGCATCGGGGGGGTGCGCCCGGACCTCTGCCTGGTGGCCACCTGTCTGGTGGGGTTCCTTGCCGGGGAGGTGGAAGGCATGATGCTGGGCTTGGCCCTGGGCTTCGTGCAGGACCTGTTCTCCGCCAGCGACCTGTGCCTCAACCTGGTCACGAAAGCCATGATCGGACTCATCGCCGGTGTGGCGGCTCGGCACCTAGCCAGCGCGACACCCCTGGCGATGCTGGGGACCATCCTGGCAGTCTCGGCGCTGTCCGGAATCATGTTCCTGGGTATGCTGCGGGCCGCGGGGGGGCTGGCTGAAATGGGAGTGGCCTTCGTGTCCATTGTCCTCCCGCAGGCGTTCTTCGACGCGGTGGTCGGGGCAGGGGTCTACTGGCTGATCGCGGGACGGTCGCGCGTGCATCCGACACCTGAGGTGGGGACCATTCCGTTTGCCGGATGAATCAGCATGTCTGAACTCGGCATTCAACAGGAAGAGCTTCGAGAACTCCAGCGCCGGCTGACGATCCTGAAGATCGGACTGTGCCTGCTGATGGCATTGCTGGGAGTTCGCCTCTGGTACCTCCAGGTTCACGAGGGCATCTACTATCGGGATTTGTCTCAAACCAACCGGACGCGAGTGGTCATCCTCGAGCCCGCGCGCGGCCTGATCTATGACCGGAACGGTATCTTGCTGGCGAACAACGTGCCTAGCTTCAATCTGTACATTACGCCCGAAGACGTGAGGGATCGCGACGCGCTGATCAAGAGGCTGACCGAGCTCATCGGCCTTGATGGGGCCGTGGTCCGGAAAAAGCTGGCCCAGGCCGGGCCCAAGCTGATGCCGCGGAATGTGAGGGGTAATCTCAGTCTGCAACAAGCGGCCTTGATCGAATCGCACCGCCTGGAGCTGCCCGGGGTCGTGATTCGCGCCGAGTCCCAGCGCAATTACGTGCATGGCGAAGAGGCCGCGCATCTCCTCGGGTATGTCGGGGAAGTGTCGGCGGAACAGCTCGAGCGCGATGAATCAGAGGAGCTGCACCAGGGGAGCATCGTCGGGCAGGACGGAACGGAACGGTCCTACGATCGGTTCTTGCGAGGACGGGCAGGGCAGAAAGTGGTGGAGGTGCACGCGAGAGGACATGAGATTCGAACGGTCTCGGTGAAGAAGCCTGAGGCGGGCGATGATCTCTATCTCACGATCGACATCCGGCTTCAGAAGCTGGCCGAGGAGCTTCTCGGAGAGGAGGCGGGCGCGATCGTGGCACTTGATCCGACCACGGGTGAGATCCTGGCGCTCGCGAGTCGCCCGGTCTTCGATCCCAACCGACTCTCGCGCGAGATGACACCCAAGCAGTGGGAAGAGGTCGTTCAGAATGAAGGCCACCCGTTGACGAACCGGGCCACGCAGGGGCAGTACCCGCCGGGCTCGACCTTCAAGATTGTCATGGCTGCCGCTGCGCTCGAGACCAAGACCGTCGAGCCGTCCACCAAAGTTCGATGCACCGGTGGGTTTCAGTTCGGGCGTCGGGTCTATCGAGACTGGAAGGCGGGCGGGCATGGCCAGATGGATATCAGCCAGGCTATCGTGGACTCCTGCGACGTGTTCTTTTACACGATGGGCCGGCTCCTGGGCATCGACACCATGGCCGCGTTCGCCGGTCAGTTCGGCCTGGGCCAGGAGACCGGCATCGACCTGCCCTCCGAACGGGTCGGGATCGTGCCTTCACCGGCCTGGAAACAGAAGGCACGCGGCGAAATATGGCTCCCGGGAGAAACGATCTCGGCCGCAATCGGTCAGGGGTACGTGACCGTGACCCCGATTCAGATGGCGCACCTCATCGGAACCGTCGCCAATAAGGGGGTGTCCTTCCGGCCACGTCTGCTCCGGGCGGTTGTGGAGCGCGCGACCGGGCGCTTGCAGGAACTGCCGGCCGTCCCTCGGGGACGGCTCGAGGTCAAGCCGGGGACGCTCGCCCTCCTGCGAGAGGCCTTGGAGGGCGTGGTAACCAAGGGGACGGCCCAGCGCGCGAAGTCCTCTCTCGTGGCCATCGCGGGGAAGACCGGAACGGCCCAGGCCTCCGCCCTGCAACCGGGCCCGGGGGAGCAGCTCCCGAAGAAGCTGCGGGACCACGCCTGGTTCATCTCGTATGCGCCGGCCGACAAGCCACGTATCGCCGTCGCGGTGCTGGTCGAACACATGGGTCACGGCGGGTCGGCTGCAGCCCCCCTGGCCAAACAATTGATCGAAACCTTTGTGAAGCTGGCCCCGCGCGAGCCGCTGATTTCGGGCCATGATGCGCCGGCGTCCCCACCCAGAGTCGCGCTGGCCAGGCCGGAGCGACATGATTGAACAAATCCTGCACGTCCGGATCATCGACAACTTCGAGTGGCGATACCTGGGCGTGATCGGTGCCATCCTAGCACTCGGTGTCCTGTCCATTTACAGCATCACGCATTCCGTGCAGGCGGGCATGCTCCCGCTGTATGCCAGGCAGATGCTCTGGATCCTGATCGGGTGCGTGGCCTTTGTCGTCATGCTGATCGCGGACTACCACAAGATTGCCAGGCTGGCCTACCCGCTCTACGGCCTCGTGCTGGTCCTGTTGGTCGTGGTCCTGATCGTGGGGAAGACGAGCCGGGGCGCGCAGCGCTGGATTCCCATCGGTCCGTTTGCGTTTCAGCCCTCCGAGTTCGCCAAGCTGGTGCTGGTCCTGGTGCTGGCCAGCTACTACGCCAAAGCCCCGCGCGAAGGCTGGATCCAACGCCTGATTCTCCCGGGCCTCATCATGACGCCGGGGCTTCTGTTGATCCTGAAACAGCCTGACTTGGGGAGCGGGCTCAGCTTTCTGGCCATCTACGCCGCGATGTTGCTGGTGGCGGGAGTGCGCTCCAAAGCCGTTGGTATCCTGCTGCTCGTCTCGCTCATGCTGTTTCCGTTCGCCTGGGAAACTCTGTGGCGGTCGCTGCATGACTATCAGCGCGAACGGATCATGACCTTCGTGAATCCGGCCTATGATCAGAGCGGGAAAGGCTACCACGGCCTCCAGTCGCGAATCGCCATCGGGTCGGGGGAATTGGTCGGGAAGGGTCTCTATGGAGGAACGCAAAGCCAGCTCAAGTTCCTGCCCGAGGGACATACCGACTTTGTCTTCGCGGTGTTTGCCGAGGAATGGGGATTTCTCGGAGTCCTGGGCTTACTGGCCCTCTTCCTCTGGTTGATCATGCTGTCGCTGGAGATCGCGTACAAAGCCAAGGATGTGCTCGGAGTGCTGCTGGCGGGCGGGGTGATTGCGATGGTCGGCTTTTGTATCGTGGTGAATATCGGCATGACGGCCGGGATCTTTCCGATCGTGGGCATCCCGCTGCCCCTCATGAGCTACGGGGGGAGCGCGATCGTGGCCACGATGGGGGCGCTCGGGCTCTTGCTGAACATCAAGCGACGGCGGTTGACACTGTTTTATTAATTTGATTAGGCGAGAGGCGAGTGGCGAGAGGCACGAGGCGGCACAGCCCGAGCCTGAAGCCGATCTCCTCTCGTGCGAGGGCTTACGAGTATTGACGGTTCACAATTTGACGTTGCGGACTGCTGCCTGAAGGCAGCGTTTGAGCGAGTCAGGCACCCGGCACGGGCCTCTGCCGGCTGTGGAGCGCCGATTCAGACGACCGGCTGCGGGCCGGCAGATCGCAGGGAGTGACTATGGGGTTAGAGATCGCGATTAATATCACCCGGCAGGAGACCAGGGTGGCGGTGTTGGATAACTCAGTTGTGACCGAGCTCTACGTCGATCGGGCTCGGAACAAGGATTTCGTGGGCAACATCTACAAGGGAAAGGTCGTGAAGGTGCTGCCCGGCATGCAGGCGGCTTTCGTGGACATCGGAATGGAGCGAGCCGCCTTCATCCACGTCTCGGATCTGTCCACCGACACGGAGCCGGGAGATACCCTCGTGGACAGCGAGGAGGACGAGAAGGGTCCTGAAATGCCAAGGCCGCGGCGACAGACTGGGCGGCCCATCGAACACCTTCTGGAGCAAGGGCAGGAACTTATGGCTCAGATCTCCAAGGGTCCCATCGGAACGAAGGGCCCACGGGTCACCACGTACATCTCGCTCCCTGGGCGGTTTCTCGTCTTCATGCCGAACGTCGAGCACGTCGGCGTGTCTCGACGGATTCCCAAGGATGAGGAGCGGGCGCGACTGAAGGAGATCATGAAGCGCCTGCGCAAACCCGGCTACGGCTATATCGTCCGCACGGTCAGTGAAGGGGTGAAGGAGGACGAACTCAGGTCTGATGTGGAGTTCCTAAACGTCCTGTGGCAGGACGTGTTGAAAAAGCGGGATCAGATGCCAGCACCGGCCCTCCTCCACACCGACCTGACGCTGACGTTCCGGGTCGTACGCGATCTGTTCACGAAGAAAGTGGACCGCCTCCTGATCGACTCCAAGGAGGAGTATGAAGCGGTCAAGGATTTTGTCCATCGCTTCCTGCCCGAGCAGACCTCCCGCCTCCACTATTACGACAAAGAGGAGAGCCTCTTTGATCACCTCGGCATCGAGATGGAAATCGCCCGTGCGCTGAATCGGAAGGTGTGGCTGAAGTCGGGCGGCCATATCATCGTGGACCATACCGAGGCGATGACGGTGATCGATGTGAACACGGGGCGGTATGTCGGCAAGCGAGACCAGGAGGAGACCATCCTCAAGAACAACCTGGAGGCCGTTAAGGAGATCGCCTATCAGATCAAGCTCCGCGGAATCGGCGGGATCATCATCTGCGACTTCATCGACATGGAGCGCGAGAAGAATCGCGAGAGGGTATACCAGGCGCTCGTGGAGGCGATGTCCAGCGACAAGGCCCGGACCAGGATTTCGCGTATTTCCGACCTGGGGCTGATCGAAATTTCTCGTGAGCGGGTGCGCGAGGACCTGCTGCGCACCCTATCCGAGCCCTGTCACTATTGTGAGGGGCGGGGATACACGAGGTCGCCGACCACTGTGGCCTATGAGATCTTCCGGGAGATCCGGCGGCTCGACAAGGCGCCGGAGGAGCAAAAGATCGTGATCGGTGCCCATCCGAGCGTGGCCGATCTACTCCAGGAGGAAGAGCACCAGGGCATCGCGGATCTGGAGCGAGAATACAACGCCAAGATCATCGTCAAGGCCGATGGGAGTCTTCACCTGGAGCAGTATGACCTGGTCGTGCTGTAGTTCGCCAAAGGGGATCAGCCGGAGGCACGACATGGTTAAGTCCGTTGAGTCGGTTCCGTCAGTTCCGTCCGTTAACGGACCAAACCGACCAAACTGATCGAACGGACCAACGGGTTTTGGAGCTGATCACTGAGAGTGTGGAACTCCTGAGATGAACGCTGCGTCGTTACGATCCTGGATGGCTCTGTGTGGCACCCGAGACCTGCACGATGTCACCATCTGTCGGCTCGTCCAGGCGTTCGGTTCGCCGGAGGCCGTCCGGGCTGCCTCGACCGAGGCGCTGATGGCCTCCGGGAATGTGAGTGTCGACCTGGCGAAGGCGATCCACGTCGGCCCTGACCCTGAGACCGGACGAGGGATCGAGGCCCAACTCAAAGCGCTGGAGCGCTTGCATCTCTCCGTGGTGACCTGCCTGGATCCGGTCTATCCCCCCCGGCTCAGGCAGATCCCTGATCCTCCCCCACTGCTGTACGTCAGCGGGGCCTTGGAGGAGGCCGATCACCATGCGGTGGCGATCGTAGGGTCGCGGCAAGCCACGGCAGCGGGACGAGTAGTGACCGAGCGGCTCAGCCGAGAGCTCGCCTCCGCCGGGTTCACGATCGTGAGCGGTCTCGCGCATGGGATCGATGCGGCCGCCCATCGGGGCGCGCTGTCGGCTCCGGGCCGAACCGTCGCAGTGCTCGGGTGCGGGATCGATCGGACCTATCCGCCGGACCATCAAGCGCTCCGAAGGCAGATCGAATCGAGCGGGGCGGTGATCAGCGAGTTCCCACTCGGCTCCTACCCGCATGCCTATCATTTCCCGCGCCGGAATCGCATCATCAGCGGCATGTGCCTGGGCGTCCTCGTGACGGAGGCCGCGATGCAGAGCGGGTCGCTGATCACGGCGAGACTCGCGGCCGAGCAGGGACGCGAAGTATTTGCCGTGCCGGGATTCATCGGCGAGAAGAACAGCCACGGTCCCAATGGACTCATCAAACAGGGGGCGAAGCTGGTCGAGCAGGTCGAAGACATCATCCAGGAGCTGCTCCCGCAACTCGACGGCCCGATTCGGGAGCACCTGCAGAGTCGTCCTGCCCCTCGGGCCGGGGCGAAGCCTCGCCTTGAAACGGAGGAAGCGGCGATCTACAACTTGCTGTCACCAGGCCCGACCCATATTGACGACCTGATCGCCAAAACCGGCCTGCCGGCCGCCGATGTCAGCAGCGCCCTCCTCTCGATCGAGCTCAAAGGCTTGATTCGCCAATTGCCGGGGCATTCTTACATTCGGATGCTATAATAAGAAACGCTTGCAAACACTTCCCGCGTGGGTATATATGACTGCCCCATCGAGGGTTGGTTCAGCAGTCAGCCCTCCCTGGTCAGTGCGGGTTCAGCGTTGACACCTGGATAATGCGGTGGGAGGAAGAATGGCAAAAGCGTTGATCATCGTGGAGTCACCGGCCAAGGCCCGGACGATTACGAAGTATCTTGGCCGAGGCTACACGGTCCTGGCCTCTATCGGCCATGTGAAAGACCTTCCCGCATCCAAGTTTGGCGTAGATGTGGAGCGGAACTTCAAGCCCCATTATGTCGTGATCCGCGGCAAATCGAAGGTACTCTCCGAGATTAAAAAGAAGGCCAAAGAGGTCGACAAGGTGTTTCTCGCTCCAGACCCCGACCGGGAGGGCGAGGCGATCGCCTGGCACATTGCGGAAGAGCTGAACGGCAAGCGGGGGCGCGTGTTCAGGGTGCTCTTTAATGAGATCACCCCGACGGCGATCAAGCGGGCGCTGCAAAGTCCCGGAGAGATCGACATCAAGAAGGTCAGTGCCCAGCAGGCGCGGCGCGTGCTCGACCGCATCGTCGGCTACATGTTAAGCCCGCTGCTTTGGAAGAAAGTCCGCCGTGGGCTCAGTGCGGGACGGGTGCAATCCGTCGCAGTGCGGTTGATCTGCGAACGCGAGCAGGAGCGCCAGGCTTTCCGCCCCACGGAGTACTGGTCGATCACCGCGACGCTTCAGGGCAACACTCCACCCCCCTTCGAGGCGCGACTCCAGGAGATCAACGGGCGCGAAGCCGAGATCCACACCGGCGAGGAAGCGACCCGCATCGTTCAGGCCCTACAGGGTGCTTCGTACCTCGTCTCCACGATCGACAAGAAGGAGAAACGTCGGAATCCGCTCGCCCCTTTCATTACGAGTCGCCTCCAGCAAGAAGCAGCGCGGAAGCTTCGGTTCTCGCCGAAGAAGACAATGGTGCTGGCCCAACAGCTGTACGAAGGCATCGAGATCGGGACGGAGGGTCCCACCGGGCTGATTACGTACATGCGGACGGATTCCACTCGAGTGGCGGCCGAAGCGCAGGCCGAGGCGCGTCAATTGATCCTCGACCGGTTCGGCGCCGCGTACCTCCCCGAGACGCCCAACGTGTACAAGACCCAAAAGGCCGCGCAGGAGGCGCACGAGGCCATTCGGCCGACTTCGGCGGCGCGCGACCCCGAGCAGGTCAGGGCCTACCTGGATCGAGATCAGCATCTCCTCTATAAGTTGATCTGGACCCGGTTCGTCTCCTCGCAGATGACTCCGGCGCTGATGGAGGTCACACGCGTGGACATCGAGGCGAACGGACACCTCTTCAGGGCCAATGGCACGGTCGTGAAGTTTCCCGGCTATACAGTGCTCTACTCCGAAAGCCGGGACCAAGCCGACCAGCCCGCTGGAGGAGACGGGAAAGCCGCACCGCTGCAGGAGGCCGAGGACGATAGTCGGCAGTTGCCGCCGCTGACGATCGGGGAACGGCTCACGCTGGTCGAAGGAGAGGGGCTCGGGCTGGTGCCGAAGCAGCACTTCACTCAGCCGCCCCCGCGCTACAACGAAGCGCTGCTCATCAAGGAGCTGGAGGAGAAGGGGATCGGCAGACCCTCGACCTATGCGTCGATTATCTCCACGATTCAGGATCGACGGTACGTGGAGAAGGAGGAGAGCCGCTTCAAGCCGACCGAGCTCGGCGGCATCGTGAACGAGCGCTTGGTTCGTCATTTTCCGGATGTCTTCGACGTGCAGTTCACCGCACGCATGGAAGAGGAGCTCGACGAGATCGAAGAGGGCGAGAAAGACTGGGTCGAAACGGTCAGGGAGTTTTATACGCCGTTTATAAAGGATTTGGGCGAGGCCGAAGATAAGATGGATGGGCTGAAGGGCAAAGAGGAGCCCACCGAGGTCCGCTGCGAGAAGTGCGGCCGCAATATGGTGATCAAATGGGGACGACACGGCCATTTCCTGGCCTGTCCGGGCTACCAGGATGACCCGCCCTGCAAGAATACGCAGGACTTCGAAAAGCTGCCGGACGGGAGCATCAAGATCATCGCGAAGCAAGACCCCACGACCGATGAAAAGTGCGAGAAGTGTGGGTCCCCGATGGTCATCAAAGCCGGCCGATTCGGTCGGTTCATCGCCTGCTCGGCCTATCCGGCCTGCAAGACGACCAAGGCTCTTCCGCTCGGCGTCAAGTGTCCCCAGGACGGAGGGAACCTGACCCAGAAGCGGACCCGGAAAGGACGCACGTTTTATGCCTGCGCCAATTACCCGAAGTGTGAGTTTGCGCTGTGGGACCGCCCGATCAACAAGCCCTGCCCGAACTGCCAGGCGCCTTTCCTGGTCGAGAAGGTGAGCAAGCAATCCGGCACGACCATCCAGTGCCGGAACGAGGAGTGCGGCTACAAAGAGGCCGGATAACCCTTCCTCCCCACCCTCTCCACAAGATCCTGCTCCGTACCTTTCCTCAGCCCCCTTTCCCCATCGGCAGTGACCCGATGATTCGCCGTTGACGGGCCCGATTGGATCATCCGATAATGCGATGGCACAACTCGGGCAATCCGACGAGCCCCTGGGCCGGTGAGGATCGACCGGCTCGCGGCGGTTTCTGGAGAACGAGGATCCCTGTAGAAAGGAGTCCTTCATGAAAGCCAAGGAAGGCATCATCGAGCTGCTGAACAAGGTCCTCACGGCCGACCTCACCGCCATCAATCAGTATTTTGTCCACGCCAAGATGTGCGATAACTGGGGCTACGAGCGGCTGCATCACCATGTGCGACAGCGCAGCCTCGATGAGATGAAGGACGCGGAAGAGCTGATCGAGCACATCCTGTACCTGGAGGGGGTCCCGAACATGCAACGCCTGGGCACCGTCCGTGTCGGGGAAACGGTGCCGGAGCAGTTCGCGTCCGATCTGAAATCTGAGCAAGAGATGCTTAAAATCCTCTCAGACGGGGTTGCCCACTGTACGAAGGTCGGCGACTATACGACTCGACACATGCTCGAGGACATGGTCAAGGATGTGGACAAGCATATCGACTGGATCGAAACCCAACTCGACACGATCAAGCAGGTGGGACTGGAGAACTACCTGAGCGAGCAAATCAAGAAAGAGGGATCATAGCGGACACGGCCGAATGGTCTCCCTCCCGCTTCTGGGGAGGCTGAACAGCGGCCGAGGCCGAGAGCGTTCCGATCAGTCCCGCAAAGGTCCCAACCAGTTCCGGATCAAGCTGCGAGCCTGCGAGGACCCTCAGGAGGCCCATTGCCGCTTCGGGATCATGAGCGCGATGGGGGGGCTCCGCTGAAGTCAGAGCGTCGAAGGTATCCGCGACCGCCAGGATGCGCGATCCAAGAGGGATGAACGGGCCCCTCAGACCATAGGGATAGCCGGCGCCATCCCACCGTTCGTGGTGGTGGGCAATCAGCACGGCCGGGGTCCGAAGAAAAGGGATCGGTTCGAGCAAGTAGGCGCCCATGCGGGGATGGCACTGAACCACGGCATACTCTTCCGCCGTTAGAAGTCCTCGCCTATGCGCGATCTCCTTCGGCAGCGTGAGCCTCCCGAGATCGTGCAGCAGTGCCGCGAAATAAAGATCGAGCAGGTCGGCTTCGGGCAGACCCACCGTAGTCCCCAGGGCTACCGCGTAACTCGCCGTGCGATCTCCGTGGGAACTTACCTGTGAATCCAGCTGCTCGATGGCGTTCCAGAGCGCGTGCACCACCTCGATGCGCAGACGCTGCTGTAGGTCTGGTCGTCCCCACAGGTCGTCGAAGGACGGCTGATTCTGAAGGGTTGCCCCAACCTCGTCAGGGCTCAACGATGATCCGCTGAGCGGAGCTGGCATTGTGATCTCTCCCCATCGTAACGCGGCTCGAAGGAAAAGAGCCCAAGATCCCCCACCTGCTTCCTCCCCCTTCAAGGGGGAGGGCCGGAGAGGAGCCTTGGGCTCTGGACTCTGGCCCGCACGAGGCGGGCTGCTTCTCGGGCCTTCTATTGGGTCTCGCCGGGCGGGCGTTATCTCATTCGCCGGTCTCCCTGGCCATCAACGGCGATTGCAGGACCCACATCTCATACAGCGGAATGGCCATCATGACGAGGAAGCTCACGGTCATCAGGAGGTCGCCGCCCAGCATGGTCAGGACGAACACGGGCGACACGTAACTGATCAACCAGGGTGAGACCAGGTCCAGGATCACGCCGCCGAAACCCATCCAGGTCATGCAGGCCTTGAGCCATGGACTGGCCATGGTCAGGTACAACACGTGGACCAGGATCATGAACACGACCGGCATCGTGAACAGATGAAAGTGGGTGATCTCGGCCAACTCGCGGAACGACATAGGTTCACCGAAGGTGACGTCCGACCCGCGGTAATGCTGGGCAATCCCCTGGGGGGAGAGTCCGGTCATGCTGTGCGCCCAGAAAAATGAAAAAGCAAACCCGGCCAGCATCAGCAACAGGAATAGCGTATACACGAGCCGGATATGACGGTCGGTGTCACGGAGTCGGAATCGGGTATTGAAATTACGCATCCCCTCTCGCCCGTCCGTCAGTCGCCGAACAGCAAGCCGAAGAATCCCTTCTCGGCCCGCCTGACCTCGATCGTATCGCTCCCCAGCCCGAGGGGCTTCAGGTAGAACTCGTCGATAAGGACCAGGACGCGTTTGACGCCGGCGCTGAGGGAGCGCACTGACATCGTAGCTCCGCTGATGTTAATGATATCCCTGTTGATGCGGATCGGATCCAGAACGGTCTTGCCCTCATACTGGGAGTTGAACCGTTTCCTCCCGACCTCACTGCCCTTGGCTTCTCGAAAGACCAGCAGCTCGACATCCACGCATCGACCCTTGGCATCTACTCCGACCATGTACGTCATATGCTTATGCTTGCCGATGGTATTGTGGATCATGGCATAGCCGTCCACGGTATCCCCACTTTCTCCGATGTAGACTTCAAAGGACTCCTCGGGGAATTTCCATCCAATCCGCTGTTCCACCAACTCCTTTTGACTCTGGCTCAGGCGTAGCAGTTCCTTCCGGATGCGCTTGGACTTGGGTAGGATGACCTTGAGCGCCTCCTCCTCGCTCATGAACACCTCGGCATGGTTAATTTCCTCTTCGGTGAGATACCGCCGAAGCTCGTTGTCCCAGATCCGCTCGGCCCAAGCACTGGCGGGAATGAGACCCGGGAGGGCCACGAGGATGGCCGCGGCGAGGGTGAATCTCACGTGCTTGAACATCCCTGCTCCTTCAATTTGGCGTCCAGTCGGTTCCGGACATCTGTCATGACTTCCTCCGAAGGGTCCGTCGGGGCCCAGCCGAACAGGCGGGAGCCGCCACGGAAGGCCCACCGTTCGCGTTCCTCGACGAAGCTGACCCGAGTGACATCGTTCATGCGGGTCAGCATGAAGACCAGGCGGGATCGATCCTTGCTTTGATCTCCCAAGTCCCGCTGCAGCGCGCCGTAGGTCCGTCCGGGCATCGGGATCTCAAGCCAGCCGGTCTGGATCAGTCCCTTGTGCTTGTCCTTGACGATCACCGAGCGGTCTTTGACGGCCTCCAGCGAGGCGTCCCAGGCGTGGTCGTAGGAACAGACGACGTAGCGCTCTTGCACGCCGGCCAACGAGGCGCAGCCTACCGACGCACCGACAACCAGAACAAGACCAACCGTTCGAGCCAACGGCATCGTGATCCCCCTGCTCAACAAGAAATTCCCCTCCACCCTCATGCAGGGTGGAGGGGAGGTGAATCCATCAGAAGTAGGTCGCCAGCATGGCCAAAAACCCGTTCCCATCAACCCTGGTGGTGAGGCTGTTCCCCGGGTTGTTCACGAAGGTCTGAATGCTGGTGTCTTTCTGCGTATTGAACATGTAGCTGAGTTTCAGGACCGTGTCCTCGATGGGTCGGAAGTTTAGGCCCAGTGTGAGCCGTTGAAGATCCCGCTGATTGCTGAGGGCCCCTGTCGCGGTCATCGTTTTGTTGCCCGTGTCGGTGTCCACGGTTTCCCAGCGGACGACCGCCGTGAACGTGGACGCCTCCGAGAAATGACTCGGGGCCAGCTTCCTCAGGAACTCCGGCATGAAGTGGTAGTTGGCCTGGATGTAATAGCCGAACATTCCGTCCGGACCTATCGTCGTGGGAGTGGTGCCCTGATTGCCTGTGATGCGTGACCAGGCTGCTTCGCCGATGAGCTCCCAGGGCCCACGCTGCAACGTCCAATCGATCGCGTAGACGCCCACGTTGTTGTTTTGGTTGTTCACGCCGGCGGCATTCTTGTTGCTGTACTGTGAATAATAGGCGGACCCGGCGACTTCAACCCCCAGCATGGGACTGTAGGCCAGTCGGCCGACCACACCCTTATTGTCGTTGTTGTCCCGCGACACACTGCCTCGACAATTCCGCAGGCCGCTGGTGTCCGTGATTGATGCGCCCTGAGCATTGCAGCCCATTCCGTTGACCGCGTACAATTCATAGTCGACCTTTGAGAGAGCCGAGGGATAGAAGGTGCCGTAGATGCCGGCGCCGGCCTCGAACCAGGTGCTGGGAATCACCAGCCGATCGACCATCGGTCGATCCGGCAGGTCGTTCAACGGTGAGTCGTGCAAGAGGTTGAACTTGCCGACCGGCATCAGGAGAATACCCGCTCTCAGGTTCACCGCCTCGGTGATCAAGTAGTCGATTTGCGCGAATTCGAGCTGGATCGAGCCGGACGCGGTGTTCCCGGTGCCGGTGATGTTCGAGCCTGGAGAATTGGTGCCTCCACGCTCAAATTCAATTTCCGTTGCGAACTTCACCCGATCGGTAATGTCGGCATAGATAAACGGGACCATCCGTTCCTGATTGAAGGAATTGCGGCTGAGATTATCCAGCGTTGGCCCCGTCAACGAGCCATATTTGATGTCCGCGTAGCCGCCGATGGTCGCCTTTGGCGCAGCCAAGAAGGGTTTGGCGTAAATTAAGCGTCCGGACCCGGTTGAGCTGAAGCCCAAGGGGACCTTTTCCTCCCCTTTTCGCTCGACTTTGATCTCGGTAATGGGGCCGGTCGGCGTGGGATATTGCCCAGGGGGCGCCGCTTCCTCCCGCCTCTCCATCGGGACCTCACGCCGCTCACGTTCTTTCGCCGCTTTCAATTCCTCCTCCAGAATTTTCACTCGTTCTTCGAGCGATTTGTCCTCCGCCATCGCTGGCCAGGCCAGCAGCGAGCACAGCATCAGAGCCCCTAGGATTGACCACGTTTTCATGACCGAGTCCTCCTTTCCCACGATCGGGTTGGTCTGGACTCGGGACTCTGGTGGTCTCTGGCCTTATGGTGATGAATCGATTCTGGACGCTGCTAGAAGTCCTGGATCATGTCCTATCTCCCTGATTAGAGGTGAACGCTCCGGAACGGTTCGTCTCCTACTTCCGACGAGAAGGGGATCAGCACAATCCGTTTGCAGCGTTTGCACTTCAGTTCGACTCCGTTCTGGCGCAGCTTGGCGACCAATTGACCGCATTCGCACCGAGCTTCACTGGCGACATCTGAGGAAGAGGCGAGCGACTTCATGTGATCACGCGAGTTCAGGCCTGTGTAAGGAACCTTTACCGGGCGTCCGCGCACGAGCAGCGCTGGCAGCTTGAAAATGAAAATGAGAACGAGTATTAATATCGTGACCAGCACGCCAATGTCAAGCGCTTTTTTCGCCCTGACGCAAGACCGGCCTTGCCGGGCGGAAGGAGCAAGGGTATGGTACGGCGGCACGCGGTCGAATGGGTGATCGTCCTGGCTCGGTGCGGTCGTCTTGAGGACTGACGTGGTTCGATTCCGCTGAGAGCGCCGGGACAACGGGAGGTCCGTGGCGAACACGGCCCGAAGACTTTGGACAGACATGCGTCGGAGCATCATCGTGGACTTCGCATGGCATGGCCGCAGAGGGGCGCGAGCTCGTCTGTGCCTGCTCGCCTGGCTTTTGGTGCTCGTCGCTGGCTGTCTGCAGCCGCTTCCGACTTCCGACGTGATGGTCAAGCGCGCGCAGATGCACATGGGCACGCTGGTGACGATCACGGCGGTCGCGCGGACGGAGGCGGCCGCACGCGCCGCGATCGCGGCCGGATTCGGGGAAATCCACCGCCTGGAGGAGTTGCTCAGCACCTGGATCGCCGAGAGCGAACTCTCTCGCGTAAACGCCAAAGCCGGTCACGAGCCCGTGCGGGTGAGCGCTGAAACGCTCTTCCTGCTCCAGCGGTCGCTTGAGATCGCCGGGATGACGGACGGGGCGTTTAATATTGCGATCGGCCCGGCCACCGAGGCCTGGGGCTTCGTGAAAGAGGAGCGCATCCCTAGCGACACAGAACTGGCCGCGCTCAAGCCACTCACGGACCTTTCGAAGCTCACGCTGGATGCGGGCACGCGCTCGGTCTCGCTGGGGAGGCCCGGGATGCGGGTCGATGTGGGTGGGATCGGGAAGGGGTTCGCCGCAGACCGGGCTGTCGCCGTGATGCAGCGTGCAGGCGCGACGGGCGGCGTCGTGGCCCTCTCGGGCGACATCAAGACCTTCGGGCGAATGCCGGATGGCAAGCCGTTCCTCATCGGGATCCAGCATCCCCGGCAAGAGGGCGCACTCTTGGCGCGCGTGGAGCTTCGGGATGAGGCGATCTCCACCGCCGGTGATTATGAGCGGTTCTTCGACCGAGACGGGGTGCGTTATCACCACATCCTGGACCCAAGGACCCTCAAGCCGGCCCGGGACTGTCAGAGTGTGACCGTGATCGCCAAGGAAGGGCTCGTCGCCGACGGGCTGGATACAGGCATTTTTGTCATGGGCCCCACACGCGGGATGGAACTGGTCGAGCGACTCCCTGAGGTCGAAGCGATCGTGGTCGATCGAGACGGGCAGATCTGGGTGTCGTCCGGGTTGAAGGGCAGAATCGAGATGCTCGAGGCACCGAGGTGAGGTCGGTTCCGTCAAGACTGAGGACAAGAGGCACTCGTGACGTATTCTAATAAGACCATGACCAACGGAACCGGCTGGGCTTTCCTATCAAGAGTCATCAGAATGGGCTTGTGCGGATGCATGCTCGCGGCGGCTGGCTGGGCTTCCTGCGGCTACATCGAAACCGGATACTTTCAGAACAAAGTCGATGTGGCGACCCAGGAAGAGGTGGCTCGGCGTTATGGGCTGCCGCATGAGGCTGAACAGTTAGGTAGCGGTGGGTCAGTGTGGACTTACTATGACCGTGGCAGTGCCACCGCGAGCTACAGTGGGTACGCCAAGAGCACGTTCTGTCGGGCCTATGTCCTGACATTCGACAAGCATGGAATTTTGCGTGGGTGGGCGCAGCGGGACTGTCACGCCTGAGTGCTTCGTTTGCTGCGGACCATCTCTTTTGATGCTCGACCAACCGTCGCGGTTATCGGTCGAGTTTGTAGCTGATCGGGATCTGCACCACCATCTGCGGCTTCCCCAGGGGACGCGTGAGGGGTAGGGGGCTGGCTCGCCGTAACACCTCCATGGCATCGTGATCGAGCACGGAGTGTCCGGAGCTTTTGGCCACCTCCAGATCAACGAGCTGGCCATCGGCCTTGATCACGGCGCGCAGGATCACCTTCCCCTCCAGCCGGTTGAGCCGCGCCTGGTGCGGATAGCGCTTCAGCTGCTCGATTCTCTTCCAGAGGGCGTCAGCAATCCACCCGTAATCCGGGCTTCCTGTCGGGCCTGTCTGAACAGAGACATTGCTGGCCGAGGATTCGGTGACCGGCGGGCTTGCCGCTTCGGCCGGCGTGTCCTGTCTCAAATCGGACGACGGGACCTGCGCTGGCGAGGAGGGCGCTTCGATCGGGGATCGAGACGCAACGAGGGGCTCTGACGGTGGAATAGCGGGAGCCGACTCCGGGGCCGGCGCCGCCTGCGCGACCGGTCTCGAGGCCTGACTCAGTGATTCGGCAGGCGATTCGCTGGGCAACGCCTTGACGGCCTCTTCCTCTGGCCTCTTTTGTTCACTGTCTCTCAGTGGTGGGTGCCTGGTCGGAGGCTCCTGTTGCACAGCCTTGGCCATCTGGGACTGAGCCGGCTGGGTCTTGCGCGTGAGTGCAGGAGGAGGGGGCTCTGCAGGTTCCCGCTCGGCCGCCGGCGACGAGTTCAGTCGAGCCGAGCTTGTCGAAGGCGCTCCCTGACCCACCACCGACACTTCCCATCTGAACGGTTCCGGCTGGGGGGCCAACTCCAGGCCTGCGACCAAAGCCATGCCACCGGCGAGGGCCGCGGCGTGCAGCACGACGGAACACGCCAGACACTGCGCATAGGACAGTCGTTCGCTCGGGTGCTGCCAGGCGAGCCTGTTCACAGGCGGACGACCTCCAGGCTGACCTGGCGAAATCCGAGTCCACGCACCTCGTCCACCACCTCGACGAAGCGCTCCAACAGGGTCACCCGGTCTGCGCGAACGACCACGAGGGAATCCTTTGGGTGCGGAGTCAGGAGCGGCTTCAATCCCTCTCCTGCGACCGGCTGCTCGTTCAGGAACAATCGGCCGTCGGCAGTCAGGGTAATCACCAGGGGGACATCCCGGCGGTCGCCGACGCCCTTGGCTTTGGCCAGATCCACTGGGATCTGCCCGGTCGAAATGAAGGTCGCCGTGGTCAGCACGATCACGAGCAACACGAGCATCACATCCACGAGCGGGATCACGTTGATCTGGTTCAGTTCACGCTCCATACTTGGCCTCATACAGGGTCATCAATTCAGCCACGCGGCGGCGCAGGACATTGTTCATGACCACGCACGGGATGGCTACGAGGAGGCCGACCGCGGTGGCCTTGAGCGCCAGACTCAGACCGATCATGATCGTGCTGACCGCCATGGTGCCCGAGGTCCCCATAGTATGGAAGGTCAGCATGATGCCCAGTACGGTGCCCAGCAGCCCGATGTAGGGTGCGTTGGCCGCCACGGTGCCGATAATCACCAGCCGTTTCGTCAGCGCAATCTCGCAGAATTGCGAGTTCGGATATTCTCCCACGTCCACTTGGCGATAAAAACGCCAGCGCTCCAGAGCGACGGCAACGGCCCAGATGCTGAGCAACAGCAACAGCCCGATGACGCCGTAGTCAACGAGGTTCTTCAACGCGTCCATGGTGTGACAGACCTCACAGGTTGAAATCGACTTGTAAAGGCCGAACTCGACGAAGCGTTATACTATCCGGAACCGTGCCGGCCCTGTCAACCGGAAACTGCGCAGGCCGCCCGCTGACGCGGTAACGATCAGGTGTCTGGACCGGAGGCGCTGTCCCGCTCGAAGAGCACGGTGTGGGTGGCGATGACCTGCAGCTTGACCGGCGTACCCAGGGGATACACGTTGGTGGACGCCTCGCTGCTGTGGACGACATGTCCGGAGGGAAGGCCGATCGTGTACAGATTCTCGGAACCGCGGAACTGCCTGGCAATAATCCGGGCCGTGCAGTGCGCTGACGGCACGATGTGGACATCGTCCGGACGGATCATCACCATGACGCTGGGGCCACCCTGGTACCGGCCCTGATTCGGAAATTCCCCGATCTCGGTCGAGACACTCCCGTTCTGGAGGGTGCCGGGAATAAAATCAGCCTGGCCCACAAAGTCCGCCACGAACGGCGTGGACGGCGTATGGTAGATGGCCTCCGGCGTGTCAAACTGCTCGAGACGCCCGTTGTTCAACACCGCCACCCTGTCCGCCATGGCGAAGGCCTCCTCGTGATCATGCGTGACCAGAATCGAGGTGGTGCCGGTGCGCCTCAGCAGGGCGTGCAGCTCTTCCCGCATCTTTCCTGTCATGTCCGGGTCCAGGTTGCTGAAGGGCTCGTCGAGCAGCAGCACCACGGGCTTTTGAGCCAAGGCGCGAGCGAGGGCCACGCGCTGCTGCTGACCTCCCGACAGCTCATGGGGATAGCGCCGCTCGAACCCGCTCAGGCTCGTCAAGGCGAGCATGGTCTGCACCTGGGCCGTGCGCTGGTCCGAGGGAAGGTGCCGGAGCCCGAACGCGATGTTCTCCGCCACGCGGAGGTGGGGGAACAACGCATAGTCTTGGAATACCATTCCGACGCGGCGGCGCTCGGTAGGCACCAGCATGCCGGGCGTCGAGACCAGGCGGCCTTCCAGATGGACCTCACCAGCCACGACGGGTTCAAAGCCGGCGATGGCGCGGAGGGTCGTGGTCTTGCCGCATCCGGAGGGTCCCAGCACGCACAAGGTCTCGCCTTCGCGGACCGTAAAGGAGATCTCCTGGATGGCCGGATGCTCGGCATCATAGGCGCAGGTGACTTTGCGGAGTTCCAGTACGGTCCGTGGCTCGGGCGTACGGATCCGCCCTCCGGCAGGTGCCGCTCCGGTTCTCTTTCGCTGACCTTGCGACATCAGCTTCTTCCTCTCACTCGAAGGACTGAGCTATGAGGACTGAGGACTCTCCAAAGCAGTGCGGAGGACTGAGGACTCAGGACTGAGGACTGAGAGGTAGGATTCTGAACCTCAGTCCTCAGCACTCGGCCCTCAGTCCTGAAGATGTCCTCAGCACTCAGACCTCAGCACTGCACCGGTCATGCCGCCCGCCAGTCCTTGGCGACCAGCAACATGAGGGCCGGCAGCGTCACAATGACAATCAGCAGGGCTGGCGGCGCGGCGAGCTGGTAGTACTCCTCACTCGCTTCCAACCAGACCCGCACCGCCAAGGTGTCGAATCCGACGGGCCGCAGCAGCAACGTGGCCGGCAGTTCCTTCACGCTCTGAATGAACATCAGGATCCACGCCACGATGAAGCCGCCCCGCACCAGGGGCAGGGTGATGGTTCGGAGGGTGTGGAAGATTCCGAACCCCAGACTCCGCGCGGCTTCCTCCAGATTTGGCGAGACCTGCTGCAGCGCCGGCTCGAGGCTTTGGAGCCCAGCCGGCAGGAAATGGACGATGTAGGCCAGGATCAGGACCAGCACGGTCCCGTACCAGAACGGCACCATGTGGGCAAACAGCACCAGGAGCGCCAGGGCCCCGACCGGTCCGGGCAACACGTACCCGGCGTAGGCTGTCTGTAAGAAAAGCCCGTGGATCCGCGATGGCTTCCGGCTGGCAAGGTAGGCAACCGGAATACCGATCAACACGGCGAACGTGGCGGCCACCCCGGAGAGCAGGGCGCTGTTCCAGACGAACTCCAGGAACCGGGTATCAAGCGCGTGCGCGGTCACGGTCGAGAGACTCCACTTGACCAGTAGGAAGGCGGGGACGCCGAAGGCGGCGCCCAGGACCAGCGTCAGGTACCCCGTCGCCAGGGCTGTCCCCAGCGGACCGCAGGGTCTCCGCGCGGGCGCCCGATAGCTACCCGTCGTCTGATAAAAGCGACTGCGCTGCCGGAACCATCGTTCGGCGACTAGAAAGATCATGGCAAAGACCACGAGCAGCAAACTCAAGACGGCTGCGGCGGCATGGTCGTATCGTCCGGTGATCTGCTGATAGACCGCATAGGTGAGCGTCTGGTAACGCAGGAGCGAGACCGCGCCGAAGTCGGAGACCACGTACAGGATTGCGAGCGACAGCCCAGCCACGATGGCTGGCCTCATCAAGGGGAGAGTCACGGTCAACAGGGTCGTCAGTCGCGAGGCACCGCACGCGCGTGCGACCTCTTCATAGGATACGTTGAAGTTCATGAGCGCGGCTCTGGTCAGGAGGTACACGAAGGGAAAGGTGTCCAAGGTCATCACCAGCGTCGCGCCCGCGTAGCTCTGCGGCGAGAAGAGACGCGCCGTCGGTCCCCACCAGAGCTGCCAGACCTGTTCAGCGGGGCCGCCCGCACCCAGCAGATAGGAATAGACATAGGCCAGCACGTAGGATGGAATGGCCAACGGGAGCACGAGGGCCCATTCCCAGACCCGTCGCCCGACAAACTGGTAGCGGACGACCAGCCAGGCCAGCGAGACACCAAGCACCAGCGTGCCGCCCGCGACACTGAGGGCGAGGGCGCCGGTGTTCGCGAGAAGTTCCGGAATGCGGGTCTGCCAGAGCCGGCTCCAGACTGAGAGGTCCGCTGTCAGCGCCAGGTAGCCGACGTAGAACAGAGGCAGGCACACAAGGCCGGCCACGGTGAACGCGAAAAGCTGAAGCGGGGAGGGGAGGAGCTGCCGGATGGCTGTGGTCATGGGGTTACCGAAGCCCTGCCTTCTCGATCATGGCCATGGTGGGTTCGCGAAGCTCGCTGAGCCTTGCCAGGGGCACCAGGGCCACGCGAAAGCTCTGTCGCTCCGGCAAGACGGGACTGGCCTTCACCTCGGGATGGAGTGGGTATTCTTTGTTCAGGTCCGCAAACATCTTCTGGCCGGCCTGCGACACCAGAAACTCCACGAGCAGCTTTGCCGCGTCCAGATGCCGCGCATGTTTGGTCACGCCGATGCCGGCCGCGTTCATGATCGCGCCCATGCTCCCCTCTGCCTGGTCCGAGATCAGCGCCGCGATCGGGGCGTCTGGTTGGGCCTCTAGGTGACGGTAGATGTAGTAGTGGTTGACCAGGCCGACCGCTGCCTGTCCCTTGGCGACTGCCTCCACGATCTGGGAGCTCTTGCCGAACACGTTGGTGCCGGCATTGACTTTGAGGCCCTCGAGAAACTGCTGTGTGCGCGAGTCGCCCTGCGTGGCCTTGATGACCGAGACCCCTGCCTGAAGATATTCGCTGCCCGCATTGGGGATCGCAATCTTACCTTTCCAGCGCGGCTCGGCCAGATCCAGGATGGACTTGATGTCAGCCGGTTTAACCTGCTGCGTGTTGTACACGACGATCCAGATACGCCCGGATAGGCCCACCCAGCTGTTGTCCGGGGCCCTGAAGGGCGCGGGAATAGCCCGGTCGATTTCTCTCATGGTCAGAGGCCGCAGCAGTCCCAGTTCGCGCGCCCGCTCCAGGGTCCCGGCGTCGTTGGTGAGGAACACGTCGGCCGGCGTGCGATCGCCTTCCGCCTGCAAGCGATTCAAGAGCTCGGTCGTCCCCGACGAGAGCAACTCCACCCGTATTCCGGTCTTCTCCTGGAAGGAATCGAGGGCCGGCTTGATCAACCGTTCCGCCCGACCTGAGTAGACCACCAACTCGGTGGCCGTCGGGCTGGTGGCCGCCAGCAACGGGATCGCGGCGGCGCACAGCGCCGCCAGGAGGCCAACCCGTCTCAGCGGACTCCCGCCAGCCGGACCCGGCTGGCGCGCCTGTTGCCCCTGCACGGGGCGGCCTCGGCGGCCTGCTACAGGATGAAAATGAAATTGATTCATGCTCTCAACACGTTACTAAAAAAAACCGCCGTTGGTCAATGTCGACAGCCGGAACAGAGTCCGTACAGCTCCAGCTTGTGAGTCTGAATCACGAAGCCGTTTCGTTTCGCGACCTCTTCCTGGAGCCGCTCGATATCACAGTTCTCGAACTCCACGATTTTCCCGCAGCTCGTACAGATCAGATGGTCATGGTGACCCTTGTGGGACACGTTGTCGTACTGAGTCTGGGTCCCGAAATGGCGCGCCTGGGCTAACCCCGCGTCGCAGAACAGATTGAGGGTTCGGTAGATCGTGGCCAGACCGATGTGGGGATCCTTCCTCGATAGCAGGCGGTACATGTGCTCGGCCGTGACGTGTTCCATTTTGAGAAATACGCTCAGGATCTGTTCCCGCTGCCGGGTCAGTTTAAGCTGATTCTTGCCCAGATGGTCTTTGAGGACAGTGATTTCGCTAAGGGCTTTGCCCATCGCGGCCCTTTGATAAAGAATTGAAGAGATTGAGTATCAATATTAAGACGAACCCTGCTACCGGGTCAAGCCGGACGTCGAGGGGTCCGGTCCGAGTGCCCCTCGGCCTTGCTTCCGTTTTGTCCGTTGAGTCAGTTCAGTCCGTATGTCCGTTCAACGGACCCAACGGACTCGCGGACCAACTGTCCGGGAAGGACACACTCGCGCGTTGACGGGTCCGAGGTTCGAAGACTATAGTTTGACCAGCAGCCATCAGCTGTCTTGTGCCGGCTGAGGACTGCATGCAGGAAGAAGGAGGACTGCTATGGCCGCGCCGCAGGTGCAGAACTTGATTAATGGACACTGGAAGGCGGCAGGGTCGGACACCTGGTTCGAAAGCCGCAACCCTGCTCACCCCGCCGAAGTGATCGGAACATTCCCCCAGTCGGGACCCGAGGATATTGAGGAGGCCGTCGCTTCGGCCAACCGGGCGTACGAAGGCTGGCGCGCAATGGGCCTCGTCAAGCGGGCCGAATACCTCGGACGAGTGGCCCGGCTGATGGAGGAGGACACCGAAGCGCTGGCGCGCATCGTCGCCCGCGAAGCCGGCAAGCAGATCAACGAGGCGCGGGCGGACGTAGTGGAAGCCATCCACACGGCCCAGTATGCCTTTGCATTCGGGCACCTGGGCCAGTATGGACGCGTGATGGGAGATGAGGTTCCCACCAAGCGCTGTTACGAGGTCCTGGAGCCGCGGGGCGTCGTCGTGGCGATTACGCCGTGGAATTTTCCGGTGGCTCTGCCGTTCTGGCTCACCGGCCTGTCCCTGGTGCTTGGCAACTGCGTGATTCTGAAACCGAGCGAATATACGCCCATGTGTGGGGCGAAGATCGCGGGCTATTTCGAACGGGCCGGCATCCCCGCTGGTGTCTTTCAGGTAATCCAGGGGACCGGCGAGGGCGCCGGCGCGCCCCTTGTCTCCCATCCAAAGACTCACGTGGTGCTCTTTACCGGTAGCTACGAGGTGGGGCTCAAGATCAAACTGGAGGTGGCCCGGCATGCGCACAAGGTCTGCACGATCGAGACCGGCGGCAAGAACGCCGTGCTGATCATGGAGGATGCCAACCTGGACATGGCGGTCACCGCCAGTCTCCTCTCCGCCTTCAAGACCGCCGGCCAGCGCTGTGTGACCGCCGGCCGCCTGCTCGTCGACAACCGGGTCGCGGATCGCTTCAGGGATCGGTTTGTGTCGACGGCCAGGCGCGTGACGGTCGGTGATCCGTTGGATGAGAATGTTTTCTATGGAACCATGATCAATCAGCAGGGGGTGGAGAAGGGGCGACGGTTCAACGCGACGGCAAAGAAGGAAGGCTTTGAGATCCTGCTGGACCGAAACTCCGAGCCGCCGCCGACGCCGGATGGGTATTGGCTGAAGCCGTTCGTGTACACCGGACCGTGGCGAAGGGACAGCGTCTGCCTGACCGAGGAGGCCTTCAGCCCCCACGTGGCCATCGTCCCGGTGAGCGGCGTGGAAGAAGCGGTGGCCGTCTACAACGACACCCGATATGGCCTGTCCGGCTCGATTATCACCGAAGATTATCGCAAGGCCAAGTACGCCGAGGAACACATGCAGTGCGGGATCTTCTACTGGAATCTACCCTGCATCGGAGCCGGCGTGCGCCTGCCGTTCGGGGGCGTCAAGCAGTCGGGCAACCTGATCCCGTCCGCCGCCGGCTTGATCCCTGTGTTGACCCACCCCAAGGCCGTGACCCACAATTTGGACACGAAGATCGTCATGGCGCAGGGACTCAAGGCGGAGATTAGCTAACCGTGAAGTGTGAAGCGTCGCTCGTAAATCTCTCGCGGACGAGATACCCTTCACGAGATACGATTCACCCTACGAGCACATGAGATCTTCATCGCAGATGACCGTTGATCGCGCGCTCCTGGTGTACCTGCTGCATCTGGCTGAATCCTTCGACTACGCTCAGGACAGGTCCTTCGACGGTGCTCCCTTCGACGCAGCTCAGGACAGGCCAGGCGCACGCATGAGCGATGTGAAGCTGCAACAGCTCGCCTTTTTGTGCGAGCTGCAGTTATTCGACAAGCGTCTGAAGGGCTTCCATTTCGAGTTCTTCCGCTACGCGTACGGCGCTTTCAGTAAGGATCTGGACAACGATCTCCTGTCGCTCCGCCGCAAGGAGCGAGTGGAGAACTTCAGTCTTTCCGAGAAAGCGGCCGATGTCCCGAAGCTCCTCGAGGAAGCGAGCGAGGGGGATAAGGCGAACGCCAGGGTGATCGAAATCATTCAAGCGGTGGCGGGCACCTACGCTCCGCAGGATGGTGACGCGGTCACGAAGGCGGTCGAGGCCGTGGAGCTCATCCTGCCCGACCAGCTCGGGCAGATCGCCATCCGCGACGTTTCGTTCCACTCCACCATCCTGGTGCCATCCCGAATCGAAGTGGACGCCGAGTTCACCCTGCCGCCGGCTACCTTGATCCGTCTCAATGCCACCCTCGGGTATTAACCACCACGCTCTCAGGCCAACAGCAGGGACTTGTCGAGCAGGATTCTGGCCCCAGCATCCAGACAGGCAGTCCGGAACTGGCGATCGGCCTGATCGATCAGCGCGATCAGGACGGGCGCCGGATCCGCTCCTTTGATCCGGCGCAGGACGTCCGGGCCGTCTATGCCGGAAGATGACACATCCACGATCATAGCTCGGGGATGACGCATCCGCACCGCCTCGATTGCCTCGTGGGCGTTGGTCGCCTGGGCGACGACTTCCACGCCGGGCAGGCCTGCGGCAAAGGCGGCCAGTCGCTCTCGGACATCCGTCGATTCGGCGACGATGACCACTGTAATGGGCTCGAGGTGGGGGGGCATGAACGGGCCTCGTGTTTTCCCCTGGTCGTGCTCGAGTGAATGCCGCACGGTGACTCCTCGATCACGTCGGTCGCGTGTGTCCGAGCGCAGACGACTAGGGTTCAGGAATCCCCCGACGGCACCAACTGCCGCCTGATCCGATCAATCGTGCCGGCCATCTCCAGGAACTCGAACGACTTATCGAAAAAGAACCCCGCGCCGGCTTTCAGACACAGTCGCCGGTGGTCCTCGGAGGCCTGGTTCGTCAGCACGATGACCAGGATCGCCGGCCAGGCACGCGTGATCCTGGACAGTACCCAGAGTCCGCTGCCCGGCAAGTCGATATCCAGGATGAGCACGTCAGGCTGACAGGCCTGGATGAGCTCCTCCACCTCCGAGGCCTTGGCAGCCTCGCCGACCACTTGGACATCCGGCAGCTCAAGCAAGAGGGTCTTCACTCGCTCACGCACCAGCGCGGACTGCTCGGCGAGGACGATACTCAGATTCTGATGCATAGAAGCTTCCTGCGAGTAGGCGAAACGCGTGATGGACGGGGACAACCTAGCGGGACGGCGCCGGGACCGGAATCAGCCAATCACGGATTGTGGTGTCAGCGATCCGGCCGGGCGAGTGTCGGACATTCGCCGACAACCGCGGTGGCCGTTCGGCAGGCGAGTTACTCGACGAGCTTGTGTTCGAGCGCGTATCGGATCAACTGGGCGGTCGTCGTCAACTGGAGTTTCTCGAGGAGGCGAGCCCGATAGGTGCTGACGGTTTTGACGCTCAGGTGTATTCGATCGGCGATTTCCGACACGGTCTTGCCGCTGCCGAGGAGACGGAGCACCTGGAGTTCCCGGTCCGACAGGGTCTCATGGAGCGTGCGGCCGGGCTCTCCCCTCAGGTCGCCGACCAAACGCTCCGCCAGCGCGGCGCTGACGTATTTCCTGCCTGCGAGCACTGTTTTGATCGCCGCGACGAGTTGTTCGGGCGCCGTCTCCTTGCTCAGGTAGGCGCGCGCGCCCGCCTTGAAGGCGCGAGCCGCGTACTGGTCCTCTGGATGAAAGCTCAGGACGATGACGGGCAGGCTGGGGCGCAGCCCCAGCGCGTCCTTCATGACCTCCAGTCCGTCCTTGTCCGGCATGTTGAGGTCCAGGATCACCAGGTCCCAGGGCTGCTCGCGGACGGCCTCAAGGGCAGCCTGACCGGTGCCGGCCTGACGGATCGTTCCATCGCCGAACGTGTCCAGGATGATCTGCTTCAGGCCTTCCCGGACAACCGCGTGATCGTCCGCGATGAGAACCTTCATGAGCGGCCACTCCCGGAGGGCGGTATGCGGGCGCGAGCCGTGGTGCCGCCGCCGGAAGTCCCGCCGATCACAAAGTCGCCGCCCAGCATAGAGACCCGCTCGCGGATGCCCAGTAGGCCGAAGGAGCCGGCGCCGGCGCGCTCCTGCTCCGTGATCCCGCGGCCATCGTCGCGGACCTCGAGCCTGAGCCCGTCGGCCTCCACACTCAAGCGGAGCTGGACGGTTTTCGCCTGGGCATGCCGTGCCACGTTGGTCAGGAGTTCCTGCGCGACGCGGAAGATGTTCGTGGCCGTATCTGCGGCCAGCGGCGCCTTCTGTGCGGCCGGTGTGACACTGACCTCGCATCGGATTCCAGTCCTCCCTTCGAAGTCATGGCCCAGCCATTCGAGCGAGGATGCCAGCCCGAGGTCGTCGATCAGGCTCGGGCGCAGCGAGGACGCGATGCGCCGCACCGCCTGGATCGTCGTATCCGTCAGAGTCGTGAGCGAACGAAGCTTGCCGAGCATCGCCTCCGCCGCCGAGCGGCCCGTCGCGCCAGTGACCTGTTTCATCAGCCAGGCTAGGTCGAACTTCATCCCGGTCAGCGCTTGGCCGAACTCGTCGTGCAATTCCCGCGCGATCCGCGCGCGCTCCTGCTCCTCGGCGCGGGCCACCCGCCGGTTCAGCTCGCGCAGCCGTTCGCAGGCCGTCTTCAATTCCTGCTCGGCTCGAACGCGTTCCTCAGTCTGAAAGGCCAGGGAAACCAGATCAGCAATCGAGCCGGCGAAGCTCTGTTCGTCTGGGGTCCAGGTTCGTGGCGGCCCCGTGTGCTCGTGGCAGACGACGCCGAGGGGTGTCCCGTACTGCCGGATGGGCGCGTCCATCATGGAGATGATCCCGTGAACGGACAGGTAGGCCTCGGTATACTCCTTCGTGCGGGGGTCGGTCCGAGCGTGAGAGGCCGCCACCGCGCGGGCGTCCTCCAGGATGCGGAAGTACCGTGGATGGTCACGAACGGCGAGCGCCTCGCCGTGTTCGTGAGTCTTCTCGTCCAGGTGAAACAGGTCTCGACACACGATGTCCCGGCCCTGTTCGCTGAACGTCCAGACGCTGACGCGTTGCACGCCGAGCGTGCGGGCACTCACCTCCGTGATCCTGCGCAGCACCGCACCCAGGTTGTCCATTGGCTCTTTCGCGATGCTGAGGAGCGCAGCCTGTTGACGGAAGATCCGGTCGTGGGTCCGTTGGCGCTCTTCCTCGGCCCACTTGCGAACCAGGGCGTTGGCGAAGATGTTGCCGGCTAGATGCAACAGGATGACGGTCTCGTCAGACCATGTGGTCGGCGCGTGTACCGCGTTGCAGGCGACCCATCCGATGACGCGCTGGTTGACGGCCATCGGCACGAGGAGCGCGGACCGAATCCCCTGCGCGCGTGCAAGGCGCTGCTCCGGAGCGGCTTCAGGCGGAAGATCGTCCACGTTCGTAATGCGCAGCACCTCTCCGCGAAGGATCCTGGCGCCGCCCCAGGGAAACTGATCGGCTGCAACCTCCTGGAGTCCCTCGTGGTCCGACGGAATGCCCTCGGCGCACCACTCGTGGATAGCCTGCACGCGGGTATGGTCGGGCGAGAACACAAACACGCGGCACCGGTCGACGCCGGCGAACCGCCCGATCGCCTCCAGAGCGCTTTTCAGCATCTCTTCGATGCGCGCGGTCGACAGACTGATGAACTGCATGGAAAGGTCGCTGATGAGGTGCTGGAACGCCTGGTGGCGGGCCAGGGTGGCGTCGTGGGTCTGGGAGTCGGCGTGCTCGATCGTCATGGGCGCGCGGTCGTCCACTGACCTGAGGAGGCACTGCGCGCAGCAGGGCGAGGCGGATGACGTGAAGGCTTGTCGTCCCTGTCGCCCGAGGCCCTATCCACGCAGGCCCCCGGCCAAGCCTCATTGTGGACCTGAACGGCCACAAACGTCCACAGTCGGTGGGGTGGAGCCATGATATGATGACCGGGCCACTCTCCTCCACAGCCGGCTGGAACGATCACCCAATCCAGGAGCATCGTGATGAAAGCGCTGGTCTTGCCTGACATTGAAGCCTATGCCGAAGCCCACTCAGCCGCCGAGTCGGAGGTCTGCCGCGCACTTCGCGAGGAGACCTACCAAACCATGGAGCTTCCTCAGATGGTGGTAGGTCCGCTTGAGGGTGCTCTTCTCAAGATGATGACACAAATGGTCGGCGCCAGGCGGATACTGGAGATTGGGATGTTCACCGGCTACAGTGCGCTGTGCTTCGCCGAAGTACTCCCGGATGACGGCCGCGTGATCACCTGCGAAATCGACCCGAAATCGGCGGCGCTGGCGAAGAAGTATTTTGCCAGGAGCCCGCACGGACACAAGATCGAGATCAAGCTGGCCCCAGCCCTGGAGACGCTGCAGGCCGTCGCGGGGCCCTTTGATCTGATCTTCATCGACGCCGACAAGGTCAACTACCTCCTTTATTATAGGCGCGCGCTGGAGCTGGTGGCCCCGCAGGGGGTTATCCTGATTGACAACGTGCTCTGGTCCGGAGATGTTCTCCGTCAACCACCTCCCGACGCTTCCACGGCGATCATTCAGGAATTAAACCGTACGGTAGCCACCGATTCAAGGGTCACGGCGGTGTTGCTGACGGTCCGGGATGGGGTGCTCGTGGTGAGGCCAAGAAGGGCGTGACGCGTGATGAGTGTCGAGTGAAGAGTGACGATGAAAGATCGTTGCTGCTTCTGGACCGGTGCCTGATCCAAGGAAACACAAACCCCCTAGCCAGAACGGCGGTCTCGAGGCTATGATGGCGCTCGTTTGTCTGTGGATCCTCGAGAGGAGATCGGCTGGGTGAGACCGTTGGACCCGTCCGCCTATGCGGCCCTCGTGACCGCAGCCATCGTGTGGGGCGGCTCCGTCGTCGGCCAGAAATATGCGCTCGGATGGTTCTCCGCGGTCGAGGTGTCGGTCTTGCGCGGCCTGGGCGCGCTGGCGATCCTGATCCCATTCTGGTGGTGGCAGGAAGGTGGAAAGGTCACCTTCTCGGCCAAGGATCTGGTCGTCTTTGCCGGGCTGGGCCTCGGGGTCCTGGGCAATCACCTGCTCACGCTCTTCGGACTGCGGTACATCGGGGCGGCGGCGGCAGGGGTCATCATTGGGGCCAGCCCGGTCATTACGGCCTTCCTGTCCTCCCTGCTCATTCGCGACGTGCCGTTTCGCGTGGTCTGGGTCGGCTGCGCCATCTCGTTTGCGGGGGTGGTGCTGGTCTCGGGTGTGGGCGGCGAGAGTGTGGCGGGAGAGAGGCCCTGGCTGGGCGGCGTGCTGGTGATCCTAGGGTTGGTGAGCTGGGCGCTCTACACGATCGGCGGGCGCCGCATGATGGAACGATTTTCTCCCCTCGCGGTCAATTGGACCACGTTGCTGATTTCCATCCTGTTACAGATCCCGTTGCTGTGGGCCGACCAGAAGCTGCTGGGTTCGGGCGTGGATTCGGTGCCCGTTTCGGGCTGGCTGGCGCTGGGCTACCTCATCGTGTTCGCGACCGCGCTGGGCCAGCAGGCGTGGCTCTATGGCGTCCGCGGAATCGGACCGTCGCGATCCGGCGTGTTCGTGAACCTGATCCCCGTCTCGGCGCTCGTGCTCTCGGCGCTCGTCCTCGGTGAGCCCATCGGACCGCGGGAGTTAGGCGGGATCTTCCTGATCCTGGCGGGTGTCTGGCTGGTCAATCGGCAATCGGCCCAGCAGGCCCGCCGCTAGCCTCAGCCCAGGCCTGATTCCACCAGCACCGGCGCCATCGGCGTCCACTTCTGCCTACAGTCTGGACACATGCAACGGCTCACCTGGAGTTCAGGCTGCGTATTGAGGTAGGCCTCCACCTCACTCCAGGAGCCTCTGCTATCGCGGATCTTCTTGCAGGTCATGCAAATCGGAAGCAGCGCGCGTAATCTGGTGACATCCTCTTCCGCCTGCGTGCGCAGGAAGGAGAGGATCACCGTCACCCAGATCGCGATCAGCACGAGAAACCGGTTGGCGAGAGTCGGCAGGGAAATCAGCGTGACCGGAGCGAGGTAGAAATCCTGGAGGATCAACGCCGAGCAGGCGGTGGCCACCATGAGTGTGAAGGGCTTGCGATGCGAGCGCAGGGACATGATGACCAGCGCCACATACAGGATCCCCTCCGCGTACAGCATGCCCTCCGCCATGTTCTTCGGCAGGAACAGATCCATGACCACGATCCCGATGAGGAGCCCGGAGGCAGTCCCTACCAGAAGCGGTTGAATCGTCTCTCTGATCGAACTGTACTGCATCCCAGACTCCTTGGCTGTCGGCTCGAACCCTGCCAGGCCGAGCCTGACCCGCCCGTTCGTGATTGTCGGTTGGTTGTCGTCGGTGGAATGTGTGTGGCTCCCTTTCAAGTATACACAGCCGCTTGGTCTTGTCGCCCCGGATGGCCGCTCCAGAACGGAATCTCACGAGATCGGGATAAGAACCTTATTTCAGAGCGGCACGGGCCTTATCTTTTTATTATTGGGCAGATGTGACCTCGGTACGAAGCCAATAGGCCCCGCGGCTGCAGCCAGGCTCGGAGCCTAGGGACTCCTACGCTGTGACACGCGCGGCCGTTTGGGGTATGATGGTCGCCTTCAGGGAGGCGGGACCCGGTCATGCTCAAGGAGCGGATCGAGGAAGTCACACGGGCGAACCAGGACTTTTATGCGGCCTTCGAGAGCCTGGATATCGCGCGGATGGACCGGATCTGGGCGCATCAGGAGTATGTCACCTGCATCCATCCGGGCTGGAGCCTGCGGGTAGGCTGGCCTTCCGTGCGGGATTCCTGGGTCTTGATCTTCAATAATACGTTCTCGATGAAGTTCGACCTCACCGAGATTCAGATTCAGGTGGCAGGCGACCTTGCCTGGGTCATCTGCACCGAGAACATCACCAGTCAGCAAGGCGAGGCCGCTGTCGAAAGCCGGGTGCTGGCAACCAATCTGTACGAGAAATCCGGGGAACGGTGGCTGATTATTCATCATCACGGGTCACCGGTCATGGGGTAGGGGGTGGACAGCTTTGGCGGCCTGGCTGACCCGCCTGCTCGCGGAGCCCGCACACAAGATCTATCGCTTGGGAAAGTGGTGGATGTGTGCTCGCTCGACGCGCGCACTAGGGGTCAACCAGGCCTCGCTGTCCTCTAAGAGTGGTGGAATAGGTGCTCGCCTGACGCGAGCAGTGAGAGACCTTCCCGCCACCGGCCACACAATCCACCCGTCTCCTGTGAAAGAAATAAGTGTATAGGTTCAGAATCGCATTGAGCTTGCCTGAAGGCTAATTTGGGATAACAGGTCAGTGATCCCAACTTTTGATCAATGGATCCAATATATCTTCGATCACCCTGTTACTGATCCTGCGTGGTACTGGGAGGATAACTGGGCAGTCCAGTATGACCCATTGCCACCGGGTAAATCGGTAGAATATTTGACTCGACTATTTAAAAGATCCCAGAGCGTTCTGGGCTCCTATTCTGATGGACAAATGGATCAAGGTCTTGACTATCTAATCAATGTCTCCTGCGGGGATTACTTTCGAGATTTCTTCGAGCCTTCTGTTCCTTGGCCGAAACGAAGAGGCGGTATTCGATCAGTCTCGAACCTTTTTCGAGAACTCTTTGCCAAGCGGTGCACTCCGCACCTCTCCCACCTAGATGAACCAGGGGTTGGCCCCCTGAACAGCGTCTGTTACATGTGGTGGGATATCGCCCCCCTTCCGATGCTTGTGTTAGAAAAAGATGGGGGAAGTGAATCAAGCTTGGAATGCCTAGGGGTGATGCAGGACGCCCTGGCCTTAGATTCCGTGGCATGCCAGGAAAGCGCTCTTTACGGGCTGGGGCATTATGCAACCTATTGTCCAAACCAGGTGCACCCAATAATTGACAGTTATCTTAAGGGCAAGCGGAAATTACGGAAAGAGCTTCGAAGCTACGCAGAAAATGCACGTGAAGGCGCTGTGCTATGACAGCTAACAGTGAAAAGTGCCAAGAGAATGCTACCAGTATCAGACTTGTCGAACGGGCGTGGGCGGGAGGGCTGCCGGCCCTGAGGTCGGGGCGTTCAGGTTGCACAGACGAGGCGGTCGGCGATCCTGTGCACAGTCAGCGCGGGGTGGGTGGAGGAGCGGGGGGGCTCGTCGGGGCGGAGGGTTTTTTTCCATTCGGTCATGACGGTGTCGCGCTCCTCCATGGTCATGGCCGCGTACTTTGAGAACATCGCCGGGCCTTTGCGACGGCGCCAGGTCTTGAAGGGGCGAATGGGAGGAAACCTGGCGCGCGATCCTCAGAACCAGCCAGGCTGAGTCTGCTTGCTTTTCTGCCCCTGTTACTGTACAGTTAGACGTACAGCAACCGAGGAGAGGATACCCCATGGTGAAAGAGATCCCCATTACTGAAGCCCGGCACGAGCTGACGTCGCTGCCTCAGCGGTTAGCCAAGACGCCTGGCACCGTCGCCGTCACCCGGAGGGGCAAGCCTGTCTTGGCTATCCTGCCGTGGAATCTCTACGAATCTCTCATTGAGACGCTGGATATCCTGGAGGACGAGGAGTTGATGGTGGCGCTTCGGCGAGGAGTGGCCGAAGCTGAGGCCGGGAAGAGCATTCCCTGGAAAGAGGTGAAACGTGAGTTGAATCTGTGACCTTCCGCATCCTCGTCACTCCCTCCGCAATTGACATGCTCAAGGCGGTGACGGACCGCCGCATCCAAGAAAAACTCCGAGACAGTATCGATCGGCTCGCGGAAGAGCCGGAGAAGCAGGGCAAGGCTCTCACCGGGGATCTGTCCGGTTATCGCAGCCTCCGCAGTGTGGGTCAAAGGTACCGGATCATTTATCAGGTCCACAGAGAGACAGTCACGGTTGAAGTCCTTGCGCTAGGCATCCGCAAGGAAGGGAGCAAGCGGGATATCTACACGATTGCGAAAAGACTCCTCCGCCTACGTTCTCTCCTGCGTTGATCGACGACGCCAACTTTAATCAGCCGGGGGAGGGTGGGGGAGCAGGAGGCTCGTCGAGGCGGAGCGTTTTTTGCCATTCGGCCATGACGGTGTCGCGCTCCTCCATGGTCATGGCCGCGTACTTTGAGAACATCGCCGGGCCTTTGCGACGGCGCCAGGTCAGGAGATTGAGAATGTGTGGCAGCAGTGTCGTTCGCGGCATTGTGACGACAAAGGGTGCCGCCGTTCATGAGCGACAAGATGCATCTCGTCATCGCTTCTGGTAGAATGCGCCCATGAGTTCCGACGCGGCCAAACTGTTAGAGGCGGCTCTCCAGCTCTCCCCGCAAGATCGGGCGGCACTCGCAGGCTCACTCTTGGACAGTCTGGATAGTACCGTGGATGCTGATGCCGACGCTACCTGGGAGATCGAAGTCGCCCGCCGCATCCAAGATCTCGATCAAGCCAAGACCCGTACCATTCCCTGGGCTGAGGTCCGTCGAAAGATCACCGGGACCTGATGTCCACCGTGCCGGTGGAGTTCCATCCCGACGCCGTCGACGAAGCGGCAGCCGCTCGGGAGTGGTATCAGGCGCGTAGCCCATCTGCCGCGGACGCATTCGTTGCCGAGCTTGATCGCGTGATCAAGCGGATCCGCGATAACCCAACTCGCTGGCCATCATTCGTGCACGGGACCCGCCGGTATCTCCTCCGCAAGTTTCCCTTCCAAGTCGTCTATCGCCTCGTCGGCACTACTATTCAGGTGATCGCTGTGGCCCATGGCCAACGCAAGCCTGGCTATTGGAAAACGCGCCGCTGACTCACGAGGCAAGAGCGTCAGAGACTTGATGTCAGCGCGGGGTGCCCGGTGGGGGAGCAGGAGGCTCGTCGAGGCGGAGGGTTTTTTGCCATTCGGTCATGACGGTGTCGCGCTCCTCCATGGTCATGGCCGCGTACTTTGAGAACATCGCCGGGCCTTTGCGACGGCGCCAGGTCAGGAAATTCAAAAAGTGGTCTTTGCAGAGGGAGCCGGTCCCGGCCGGCGCATAGACCGGCGTCTTGCATCCCTCGACCAGACAAGCTCCTTCGCTCATTCCAATCCTCCACCACACAACCGGTCCACTGCACTATGCCGGACCAGACTTCTGGAATGCAATGGGGGAACTGTCACGCCGTGGGCACCTGATTAGGGACACGAATCCGTCGCTTGACGGCTTGGCGCCGGTTCCGGTATGTCAGTGACCAGTGTCCGCCCTGAAAAAGACCATCTTACCTGGCCTGGCCGTGGTCGCCTGGCTGGCCATGCTGGCCGAGTGCACCCCCTCCTCCAAACCCGGACTTCCCCATTCCAGTCCCTTCTCTGAGTTTCCTCCGCTCGTACAGGGTGTTGCGACAGGTGACGTGACGAACCAGTCCGCACTGGTCTGGTTTCGCACAGAGGGTCCGGCGAGAACGCAGGTCGAATGGGCGCCCATCACTGACGCCCTCCCCGGGGCGTCACCCTCCGGCTCTGCTGCCTGGACCGGCCGATCAGCTCTCATGACCACCAGCCGTGAACATGATTTCACCACCACCGTGCGACTGGATGGCTTGAAGTCGGCGACGGTCTATCGCTACCGGGTGCTGACGGCTTACGTCGACGGCACCGACTTTGAGAAAGCTCGTCGGGAGGCGATGACCGGTCGATTCCGAACGGCGTCAGCTCCGGATCGTTCCGGAGAAGTCTTGTTTATCTGGAGTGGGGACCTTGGTGGACAACAGCGATGCCGGCGGGAGCCGAGCGGGTACGCCATTTTTGAGCGCATCCGCCAAGCAGCCCCGCATTTTGCGCTGCTCCTGGGCGATCTGATCTACGGGGATGATCCCTGCACGTCTCCGCCGAATGCCTCCGGGAGCGATTTCGTTGCCACCACTTTGGAAGCCTACCGCGCCAAGCACCGCTACCAACGGGAGGATAAAGCGCTGCAGCGACTCCTGGCTGAGGTGCCCGTGTACGCGATGTGGGATGACCATGAAGTCCGGAACAACTTTGCCGGTCCGTTTGAGCCCTTGATGCCGGTCGGCCGGCAGGCGCTGCTTGAGTACTGGCCGATCGGGACGCCGCCTGATGACCCACACCGACTCTATCGGAAGTTTCGCTGGGGCGCCAATCTGGAGCTGTTCATCCTGGATACCCGCCAGTATCGAAGTCGCAATGCCGATCCGGATGGCCTGAACAAGACGATGTTGGGTGCGGCCCAGCGAGACTGGCTGATAGACGGGCTGACCCAATCCACGGCGACCTGGAAGGTGATCGCGACCAGCATCCCGTTGTCCGTTCCCAAAGCCGGAAATTTCCTCGTGCCAGGCAATGATAGTTGGGCGCGGGGCCCGGACGGGACCGGCTTCCAGACGGAATTGCAGCGTATCGTGGACGCGATCCTGGGCCGCAACATCGGCAACGTCGTCTGGCTGGCCACGGACGTCCATTTTGCCCAGGTGAATGCCTACGATCCGGATGCGGATGGGGCAACGGACTTTCATGAGTTCATTGCCGGGCCCTTGTCCGCTGCGCCGGGGAAGTTGGTCTCACCGAACCCGATCTTTCGACCGACAACGCTCTTCGGCGAGACCGGGTTCTCGAATTTCGGCAGGGTCACGATCAAGGGCGGTACCTTGACGCTCGAGCTGGTCGATGAGTCCGGCCACGTCCGGTTCACGCATGCCGTTCAGGCACGGAAGGACCGAGGCCTTGCAATGGAAGGCCGCCAGCGGGTACGGTAGCGGGCACTCCGGCAAGCCCGATTGGGCCCAGAACGAATAATGGGGATGAACGCATGATGATCCAAACGATATCGGTGATCGGCGCCTGTATGGTCCTGGCGGCCTATGGCCTGATTCAGAGCGGTGTCTGGCGGGAATTGGATCCGGGCTACCTCGCTCTGAACGTGGTCGGGTCGCTGTTGCTCGGAGTGGTGGCCGTCATCGAGCGGCAAGCGGGGTTCGTCCTGCTCGAATTCTCCTGGGCTGGCTTGGCGCTGCTCGGGGTGGCCCGGGCAGTGAAAGCCAGACGGTAAGCCGGAACGGCGCCACTGGGCTAGTACAGCGATAATCGAAAAAGGAGATCCAGACATGGCTGGTCTGATGAACGCGGTGGAAGTGTTCGAGAAGCTGCGGGAAGCCGCAACAAAGGCGACAGGCCCCGACGAACGGGCCTTGCAGATTGATTACCCGGCCCTCAAGGGGAAGGTCCAGGCCGCGCTGGGGGATCGGAAGGTAGTCTGGCTGCACATCAACAAGTTCCTTCCGGAGGGCTATGAGGATCAGGGCCGTTTCAATGCGATCGTGCTCACCCAGGGCCACGTGCTCTATGACATGGTGATTGGCGATCAATATTTCCGCTACGATGTAGTGTCGGTGCGCGATCTCGACAAGGTGCAGGTGATCGACGGCGTGTGGGAGAATCGGGAGAAGCGGCAGGAAGAGCCCTTTCTCAGCTTGAGGCTGATGCACGCCGCTGAAACCCACCTGTTGCTGGCGCTGACTGAGGCGGAGCGGAAGAGCCTGCTGGCCATCGCGGAGGCTGTGACGGCGGCCCGCAATCCGGAGCGGTGATCAGGGAGGAGTCTCGAGTGCGTGAACTTGTGAGGCTGATTCAGGCGGTGCGCATTTCAGGGAAAGGTTTGCGTTGGTGGCCTGTTTCGAGTAGAGTTTTCTTGACGAACCTGTTGATCAGACCTGACGTTTTCCGAAAGCAAGTCCATGAAACACTTCCACAAACGCAGCCCTTTAGCTCTCCTTTCCTGGCTGGCGATTCTCCTCGTGGCGATGGCTTCGGCCGATGTCGTGGAGGATCTGGTCTTCGAGCCTCTTGAGGCACAGGCTGCTGGATCTTCCGTTCCCCAACAAGACCTTGAAAATCCCGCCGAAAACGTGACGTTGCCCAGCATCGGTGGTCATGTACCCGATGTGAAGGTGGCGAGCAATACAGTTGGGTTTGCGGGATCGCTTGGCGGCTCTGTGGCTCTCCTGTCGGTCCTCATTGTATCTCAGTGGCTTGTCTTTCCCTCGAATCGCGCGTTAACCCTTTCCCCCGCACGTGTCCTCCCGCCGCTTCGCATCTGAGGCAGCCTTCTCACATCTGAGATCCATTCACGTCTCCCGTCGTTTCCGCTGAGCCTAAAAGAGGTGGTCTTATGGACACCGGAGCCCGATTGCGCGCGAGCGCGTGTGTCATGGCGCTCACTGCCGGTCTCAGCTTGTCAGCCTGCGGGTGGTTCAAGGCCGACGTAATCCCGGACATACCGCCGGCTGATCGGCCAAAAGTGGCGGTGTTACCGTTCGACATGGGCATTGAGATCACGAGTTTGTCGTCAATCCAAAGTGTCAATGGAGACCTGAAGTCTGAAGAGGAACCCCAGTTGGTCGCGCGAGCGGTCAAGCAAATCCGCGAGGATGCCCGCCGGTTCATGTACGAGCGACTGGCAGGCAAGCAGGGGTTCGAGCTGATCCCGTCGGAAACGACGGATCGAGCGCTGGACGAACTGGGAATCGCGACCGCGCAGACGATCCCGCAAGATCAGCTTGACCGCCTACGCACGCGGCTTGGAGCAGACCTTCTGGTTACCGGCGTCGTTCAGGACTACGGCAAAGTCCGCTGGCAGTGGCTCGCGGCCGGGATGGTGGGCGACATGACCTGGGAAAGCATCGCCTTGGGTCTCGCCACTGCCTGGAATCCGATCGCGATCATCGCCAACGTCGGGTTTGAACTCGCGACGAGCACGCCGGTCTGGTTTGGTGGGGGCTATCTCTTTGGCGTGGCCTTCCGCCCGGTCCGCGTGGAGGCCCAGGCGGTGGAGACCGTGAAGGGCATCACTGTCTGGGACAGCATGGAGGTGGCGATCTACGCCCGGGGACGCTTGAAGGAATTGCCGGAAGAGCAGCGGAGTAAGAAGGAGGCCCAACTGGCGATTAATCTGAAAGAGGCGATGGAGGCGCTGGGGGACTCCTTACTCGAGGAGGGCATCACGAAGACCACCCTGTGGCGAGAGCGGCTGCCGGTCGAGGATGTCGTCGCGTTTTGAGCTTAGTCGACTACGCGGGTGTAAAACGGCAGGGGACGGACCGTGGCCGGGTGGCGCTGGCCCTCGATCTCGACGGTGAGACTGGTGCCGGTGGCGGTAAAATCTCTCAACGGAAACCCGAAGGCGATCACGGATCCGACTGACGGGGAGCGCACTACACTGCTCACCCAGCCGACTTCGCGTTCGCCGCTGAAGAGTTTGGCGCCCCTGGGCGGGAGCACCGGATCTTGGAGCACCAGGCCCACGAGACGCCGGCGAACGCTCCCGTAGGTGTCCATCCTCGCCACCACTTCCTGGCCCGGATAGCAGCCTTTGCTCAGGCTGAACGCGATGCCTTCCAGATTGGCCTCTGGCGGGACGATCTCTTCGTTTAAATCCGATCCCGCGCGCGGAAGGCCGGCCTCTAGACGAAGGGTCTCGCGTGCCTGAGTTCCGAATGGCTTGAGGCCCATCGGCTGTCCGACCGACCAGAGCCGGTCCCAGGCAGCCATGAGGCCATCGGAGGGCAGGAGGATCTCGATGTCGGTCTCGCCGGTCTCTTCTGTTCGGATCAGGAGAGCTAGCTGCCCCCCCTCACCTTCGCCTCTCCCCCCTGAGGGGGAGAGGGCAGGGGTGAGGGGGAGTTCGTGCGTCAGGAAGGTGAGCGGCTTCAGGCTGCTCACGTCGGCTCCGAACGCGGTCTTGATCAGCTCGGCTGCCTTCGGGCCACTGACAAGCAGAAGGCCCCAACTCTCGGCGCAGCTCTCCATCTTGGCCTTCGTGCCATAGAGTAAGAACTTGCGCAGGGTCTGGAGGGTAGTCTCGCCGATCTCCCCCACATCCTCCAGCATCACCGAGTCGGGCAGGGTATAGACGCGGAAATAAGAGAGCATCTTGCCTTTGTGGGTGAGGAGACTGGAATAGAGGCCGGTCCCCGGTCCCAGCGGAAGGATGTCATTGCTGATCACGCTTTGCAGCCATTTGACCCGATCCTCGCCGGTGACGAGGATCTTACCGCGGTGAGACAGGTCTGCAATGCCCACTCCGTGACGCACGGCCTGGTGCTCGGCGACCGCGTCACCGTAGTGGACCGGCATCTCCCACCCGGTCACCTCGGCGAATGTCGCACCGAGCTTCAGTTGCTGTTCATGTAAGCGCGATCGTTTCATCTTATTAGCCCATGACCTATTGCCCATTCCCTTTTAGGAGCTCGTCCACCAAATCCCGTGTCCGGGAGGAGAATTCGTTCCGCGAGACGATCTTCGTCACACCCAGCTCCTTAGCTTTCCTCCAGGTCTCAACCTCATCGTGGTTGGTAAAGGCTAGCACCGAAAGGCTGCCGGTCTGAGGATCGCCCTTGATTGCCTCCAGCGCCTTGAAGGCGTCCAGTTTCTCGTCGTTCATGTTGAGGATCAGCGCCGCCGGGTGCAGGCTGGCCGCTTTGGCCGTGACTTCCTCCTGTGTTCTGGCCCGCTCCAACGTATAGCCCTGCGGGAGCAGGGCATCCCGGAGCTTCGTGTAGAAGAACACGTCACTCACGGCCACGAGTATTGTCTTCTGGTCCATCTCTATCAAGGCGATGGGCTATGGGCGATAGGCGATGGGTAGCAGGGACCCAATCGTTTTCCTAGAGCCAATAGCCTATTGCCCATTGCCTCCGTCTCGGGTCAATTCAGCATACTGATGAGCCGCCCCAGCGCGCGCTTCGCCAGCGCGTAGTTCGGATTGAGTGCGAGGGCCTTCTTGTAACATTCCATGGCCTGGTTCCACTCGCCCTTGCGCTCGTAGACGCGCCCGAGGTTCAGATGCGGGAACGCCGGGCTTTCGTAACGCTTGGCCTGCATGGCCTGCTGGAACCACGGAATGGCCTCGTCAAATTGCCCCTTCTCGATCAGATAGGCTCCGATGTCGTTGTACGGGTTGCCGAACTCCGGATCAGCCTGGATCGCGCGATGGCACTCCTCGATCGCCTCATCAAGTTTCCCCATAAAACTGTAGGTCCAACCCAGGAAGGTGTACGCTTCGGCGGTGGGATGGCTCTCGATCGATCGCTTGTAGAGGTTCGCCGCTTCCTCGAGCTCGCCCTTCATCTGATGCTCGTAGGCTTGTTTGAAATACTCCCAGGCCTCTCGCTTGTCTTCTTCCTTGCCTTCGCCTTGGATGAGGAAATCTTGCAAGTCCATGGTCCCTGGAAGCGGGTGGTCAGGGGACGGTGGTCAGTGGTCGGCGAGGAAGAAGATCATTCCGGTCACCGACCATGTTCCACCGACCATCGACCATGCTATTCGTGTTTCAATTTCTTCTTAATTAGCTCCGCACCATAACGGCCTGAGAGCAGCATGGAGCCGAATGCGGGGCCCATCCGTGGAGTGCCGTGCACGGCCGCCACGGCCAGCCCCACCACGAAGCAGTTCGGATAGACCTCGCCGGTCTTCTCCATGACCTGTTCCTCGGACCGCGAGACCCACATGGCGCCGTTGCCCGGCACCGCCTGATAGAGATTTCTCCGGTGGAGGAGGTTTACCACCACGGCATCGTGACCGGTGGCGTCCACCACGACCCGGCTCTCCAGCGCGATCGGATCCACATGGACCACGTCGTGTCCCGCCGCCTCCGCCGTCGTGTTGTTGACGACCACGCCTTCGAGGGCACCGTCTTTTCTCAGGATGAGGTCCACCACGCGAGTCAGGTTCAGGATCTTGGCACCGGCCTTGTAGGCAGCCGCGATTAAGGCCCCGGTGGCGTGGGGCGGATCGACCATATACATGCCCTCGCAGTCCTTGACCTGCTTGCAGGGGATGCCCAGCTCGTCGAGGATCTCGTTCGCCGGGGCACAGATGGTCGCCTTGTTCATGAGATAGCCGCCCGACCAGAAGCCGCCGCCCAGCGCGAGGGCCTGCTCCACGATCAGCGTCCGGAAGCCCATCGCGGCGAGGTCCCGGCCGCAGATCAGGCCGGAGGGGCCGGCGCCGACGATGATCACGTCGCTTTCGATGAGCTGGTCGAACTCCCTGTAGTACTCCCGCGCAATCTGGCGGGTGATGTCACGCTCCCGCAAGGGCGCCGGCTTCTTCTTAGACATGGTGGACCTTCCTGATTGTCGATGGTGAACGAACGACGAATGCTCAGAGATAAATCTCGGAGCCGGCCTTCCTGAACTCGTCGGCTTTGTCTTTGAGCCCGGCTTCGATTGCCCGCTGCTCGTCCAACTGTTTTTTCTGGGCGTACTCCCGGACATCCTGCGTGATCTTCATGGAGCAGAAATGCGGGCCGCACATGGAGCAGAAGTGCGCCACCTTGGCGGCCTGGTCCGGCAAGGTCGCGTCGTGGAAGGCGCGGGCCGTGTCCGGGTCCAGCGACAAGTTGAATTGATCTTCCCACCGGAACTCGAACCGGGCCTTGGAGAGCGCATTGTCCCGAAGCTGCGCGCCGGGATGTCCCTTGGCCAGATCGGCCGCGTGGGCCGCAATCTTGTAGGCGATTACGCCGGCTTTCACATCGTCCTTGTTCGGGAGCCCGAGGTGCTCCTTCGGCGTGACGTAGCAGAGCATCGCGCACCCATACCAGCCGATCATCGCGGCGCCGATGCCCGAGGTGAGATGGTCATAGCCGGGCGCGATATCGGTGGTCAGCGGGCCCAGAGTATAGAACGGCGCTTCGTGGCAATCTTTGAGCTGTTTCTCCATGTTCACCTGGATGAGGTGCATGGGCACGTGCCCGGGCCCCTCGATCATCACCTGCACGTCATGCTTCCAGGCGATCCTCGTGAGCTCGCCCAGAGTCTCCAACTCAGCGAACTGGGCCTCATCGTTGGCGTCCGCGATCGAGCCCGGCCTCAAGCCGTCCCCGAGGCTGAAGGAGACGTCATAGGCCTTCATGATCTCACAGATCTCCTCGAAGTGCGTATAGGCAAAATTCTCCTCGTGATGTGCCAGGCACCATTTCGCGTGAATCGATCCGCCGCGCGAGACGATGCCGGTCATGCGGTTGGCGGTGAGCGGCACGTAGCGCAGGCGCACGCCCGCGTGGATCGTGAAATAATCGACGCCCTGTTCGGCCTGCTCGATCAGCGTGTCTCGATAGATCTCCCAGGTCAGCTGCTCGGCCCTCCCGTCCACCTTTTCGAGCGCCTGGTAGATCGGGACGGTGCCGATCGGCACCGGGGCGTTCCGCAGGATCCACTCACGCGTCTCGTGGATGTTCTTTCCGGTGGAGAGATCCATCACGGTGTCAGCTCCCCAGCGGATCGCCCAGACCATCTTCTCCACCTCTTCTTCTATCGAGGAGGCCACGGCCGAGTTGCCGATGTTCGCGTTGATCTTGACCAGGAAATGGCGTCCGATGATCATCGGCTCGCTTTCGGGGTGGTTGATGTTCAGCGGAATAATCGCCCGCCCCCGGGCCACCTCGTCCCGCACAAACTCCGGTGTGATGCGGGCCGGAATGCGGGCTCCCCACGCCTGACCCGGGTGCTGGGCCAGCCCTCCGCCGTGCCCGTTGCCGTTCGATCCTGGCGAGGCCAGAAGCTCGCGAGTCTGGTTTTCCCGGATGGCGATGTACTCCATCTCTGGCGTCACGATGCCCTTCCGGGCGTAGTGCATCTGGGTCACGTTCCGGCCTGGCGTCGCTCGCAGTGGCTTCCGGGTCCGCCCGAACCGCAGCGTGGCCAGTTTCGGATCGACGGCCCGCCGGCGTCCGTATTCCGACGTGAGGTCGGGCAGCTCCTCCACGTCGCTCCGGCCCAGGATCCAGTCCAGGCGCTGTGGGTCGAGGCCCGCGCGTATATTGATCGTGGCAGCCGGATCGGTATAGGGTCCGGAGGGATCGTAGACGGTGATGGAGGGGTTCGGGATCGGCGGCCCTCCGTTGGCGGCTTGGGTCGGCGTCAGGCTGATCTCCCGCATCGGCACGCGAACCCCGGGCAACGTGCCCGTGATGTACAGCTTCCGGGAAGCCGGAAAGGGCCGGTTGAGCGCGGTGAAATCCGTAGGGCCGTGTCCATTACCGGAATCGGCCTGAGTCCGATTCGAGGTCTTCATGGGAGCGTCCTTTCTTCGAATGAATGCGGGTCGGGTTGCCATGCCAAATAAAAAAGCCGCACCGGGGGATGCGGCTCGAGAAGATACTCCAGGTCGTCTGCTGCCGCTTCCCTACGCTGGTATTATCCAGGTCAGGTTCTGAGGGTTGTCCGATCGGACGGACTCTCAGCCTCCGAAGACGTTATTCGTTAAACGTTACGCGTTAAACGGGAAGACCGAATCTGGCCTCACGATTAACGTTTCACGGTTCACGATTAACGTCCGCTGGCTCCCCTAGCTGAACGTGAATGGTACACCCCTGTTTTCCAGAATGTCAACCGGCGCCTGGCGCATGGGGGATGGGGGAAGGAGTCATGGTTTATAGTAAATGGTTTATGAGGAAGGTGCGGTGCCGTCCCACCGTTGATTGTCCCTAGGGAGCTGTCGTAGAATGACCGATCCTAACCTCACTTGAGGCATGGTGAACCGGTGACCGTTTCCCAATCAGCCCAGATAGTGCCATTGCCACTGGCGGAATACCTGGCCCTGCCGGCTGAGGACCTCTGCGCGCGGACGGCACGGGCCAAACGCGCCCTCGGCGAGCGGGTCATGGTGCTGGGGCACAATTATCAGCGGGATGAGGTCATCCAGCATGCCGACTTTCGTGGCGATTCGTTGCTGCTCGCCAAGCTCGCTGCGGAGCGGTCCGAGCGTCCCTATGTGGTGTTCTGCGGCGTCCATTTCATGGCCGAGACGGCCGACATCCTCAGCCGGTCGAACCAGACCGTAATCCTCCCTGATCTGGCCGCCGGGTGTTCCATGGCCGACATGGCCGCCATCGAGCAGGTCGATCAGTGCTGGGAGGCGCTGGGTCGTGTCCTGCCGGTTGAAGAGACCGTGACGCCGGTGGTCTACGTGAACTCCGCCGCGGTGCTGAAGGCGTTCTGCGGCGAGCACGGGGGCATCACCTGCACTTCGTCGAATGCGCGGGCGGTGCTGGAGTGGGCCTGGGCGCGTCGCGAAAAAATCCTCTTCTTCCCGGACGAGCATCTCGGCCGGAATACCGCGAACAAAATGGGATTTCCGCGCGACCAGATGCTGGTGTGGGATCCGTATCTCCCCAACGGCGGACACTGCACCGAGGCGATCAGGAAGGCGCGCCTGCTGCTGTGGAAAGGTCACTGCAGCGTGCACCAGATGTTTCAGCCGGCGCATGTGGAGTATTTCCGGAAGCGGTACCCGGGTGTCAGGGTGATCGTCCACCCGGAATGTCATGAGGAGGTGGTGAACCGGGCCGATCTCGTCGGCTCGACCGAGTTCATCATCAGGACCGTCAGCCAGGCCGCGGCCGGGACCGCCTGGGCCGTCGGGACGGAGCTGAATCTGGTCAACCGGCTCAAACGGGACCAGGCGGACAAACAGGTCTTTTTCCTCTCGTCAACAGTCTGTCAATGTGCCACGATGTTCCGCATTGATGCACCCCACCTCTGCTGGGCGATGGAAAACCTGGCCGAAGGGCACGTGGTCAACCACATCGTCGTGCCCGATGATGAGAAGGCCTGGGCCAAAATCGCGCTGGACCGCATGATGGCGGTCAGCTAGTGGCCAGTGACGGGTGACGGGTGACGGGTGACGAGCTGACGGAACGGAACGTGCGGTTGCCGATCTCGTCACGCGCCATTCTCGCTTCAACGCCGCGGCACCTCCGATTCTTCCCCTAGAACGTAATGGACTACAAGGCGACGCTCAACCTGCCTCAGACCGATTTCCCAATGAAGGCCAACTTGCCGCAGCGGGAGCCGGAGCTGCTTGCCTGGTGGGAGAACGAGCGGTTGTACGAGCGTATCCAGGAAGCCGGCAAGGGGCGCCCGCTGTATGTCCTGCACGATGGCCCGCCCTATGCGAACGGGCGTATCCACATCGGCCACGCGCTCAACAAGATCCTGAAAGACATCATCGTCAAGGCCAAGACGATGGCCGGGTTTCGTGCGCCGTATGTCCCCGGGTGGGACTGCCACGGGCTGCCCATCGAGCACCAGGTGCTGAAGGAGCTGGGCGACAAGAAGAAGGACCTCGATACGCTCGCGATTCGCAAGCTCTGCCGGGACTATGCGGAGAAGTACTATCGGATTCAACGTGAGGAGTTCCGGCGCCTAGGCGTGCTGGGAGACTGGGAAGATCCGTACCTCACGATGGACCCGGCCTATGAGGCTACGATCCTGCGCGAGTTCGGGAAGTTCGTCGCCAAGGGGGGAGTCTACAAGGGATTGAAGCCCGTGCTGTGGTGCCCCGTGGACCATACGGCGCTGGCTGAGGCGGAGGTGGAGTACGAGGACCACACCTCGCCCTCGATTTACGTCAAGTTTCCGCTCGTGAGCGGACCCGGCGTGTCGAGCCGCCCTGCGGTCTTCGGCCTGTCCTTCCCCGCCGAAGTCAAAACCGTCTCTATCCTCATCTGGACCACGACGCCGTGGACCCTTCCGGCGAACCAGGCGGTGTGCCTGCACCCCGACATCGATTACGCCTTCGTCAAGGTCCGGAACGAAGTCGTGATCATCGCGCAGAAACTGGTCGAAGATGTGGCTAAGGCCTGCGGGCTGTCGGACTATGTGCTTCTCGGAACCAGGAAGGGGAGCGAGGGATTCAAAGGACTGAAGACGCAGCGTCCGCTCACGGAAGGCGTATCGCCGAACCTGCTCGGAGATTTTGTCACCCTGGATCAGGGAACCGGGTGCGTGCACATTGCCCCGGGCCATGGACAGGAAGACTACGCCCTGGTGCTCGACTATAATGCCTCCGCGGCGCCGGGAGAGCGACTCGAGATTCTGGCTCCCGTGGATGACGCCGGACGCTTTACCCAAGCCGTCAAGGAATTTGCGGGTCAGCCTGTACTCAAGGCGAACGCGGGGATTATCGAGCGGCTGCGCGCGAACGGTGTGCTCCTCGGGAACCAGACGCTCACTCACTCCTATCCGCACTGCTGGCGGTGCAAGCAGCCCGTGATCTTTCGGGCGACGGAGCAGTGGTTCCTCTCGATGGACGAGCAGGGGCTGCGACGTCATGCGCTGGACGAAATCGACCGGGTGACCTGGATTCCAGCCAGGGGACATGACCGCATCTACGGGATGGTCTCCAACCGTCCGGACTGGTGCCTCTCGCGCCAACGCACCTGGGGTACGCCGATCCCGGGCTTCCTCTGCACGGCCTGCCGGGCCGTGCTGGCGGACCCGGCTGTGATCGAGCATGTCGCGAGCCTCGTGGCCACACAGGGCGCCGACGTCTGGTTCCAGAGATCCGCGCAGGACCTGATGTCCCCGGGGACCGTCTGTCCGAAATGCAGAGGCCGGCAGTTCGAGAAGGAGCGGGACATCCTGGATGTCTGGTTCGAGTCCGGCGTGAGCCACGCGGCCGTGCTGAAGCCGCGCGGTCAGGGGTGGTGGCCGGCAGGTCTCTATCTCGAGGGGTCGGATCAGCACCGGGGCTGGTTCCATAGCGCGCTGCTCGCCTCGGTCACCACCGACGGCACGGCCCCGTATCAGGCGGTGCTCACGCACGGATTCGTCGTGGATGGCCAGGGCAAGAAGATGTCCAAGTCGGCCGGCAACGTGGTGGCGCCACAGGACGTGATCAAACAGTCCGGGGCTGAGATTCTCCGGCTGTGGGTGTCGGCGCAGGACTACCAGGAGGACCTTCGCATCTCCCCGGAAATCCTGAATCAACTGGTGGAGCAGTACCGGAAAATCCGGAACACCTGTCGGTTTCTGTTGAGCAACCTGTACGACTTCGACCCGGTCGCTCATCGCGTCCCCTATGAGCGTCTGCCGGAGCTAGACCGGTGGGCGCTCACACGGCTGCATCGTCTCATCACCAAAGTTCGGCGTGCCTACGAAGAGTTCGAGTTTCGCCAGATTGTGCATGAGATGGACTATTTCTGCGCTGTGGACATGAGCGCGATCTACCTGGACATTCTCAAGGACCGACTCTACACCTTCCGCAAGGATTCACCCTTGCGCCGGAGCTCGCAGACCGTACTGTTCGACGTCCTGGTCTCGCTCGTAAAACTGCTTGCGCCGATCCTCAGCTTTACGGCCGAAGAAGTCTGGCGGATGTTGCCCGAGAATGCGCGCAAGAATCCTGAGACGCCGAGTGTCCATCTGGCTTCTTCTCCAGAGCCCGTTCAGAAATGGGCGGATGCACCACTGGCTGAGCGTTGGGACAGATTGCTGGCTCTACGCCAAGCGGTCCAGGTTGTTCTTGAGGCGGCTCGGCGAGACAAGATGATCGGATCGTCCTTGGAGGCCACGGTGCGGTTAGAGATCGCCGATGCGAAAATCTATGAGTTCTACAAGACATACGAAGCGGATCTCCCCACACTTTTCATCGTGTCTCAAGTGGAGGTAGTCAAGATGTCACAGTCCCCCGAGCATGGTCCGATCGGGGTTTCGAAAGCAACAGGGGAGAAGTGTCAACGCTGCTGGAACTACCGGCCCGCGGTGGGAACGTTCAAGGACCATCCGACGTTGTGCGATCGATGCGTCGAGGCGATCCAGTGATGGACGTCGCGGCGCGCTATGTGATCCTGGCCCTGGTGAGTCTCGGCACGGTCATGCTCGACCAGGCGAGCAAGACCCACATCATGCAGACCATGCGTCTGCATGAAACCATCCCCGTCATTCCAAATTTCTTCAGCCTCACGTACATCCGCAATCCCGGGGCAGCCTTCGGGATTCTCGCCTCCAGCAGCAATGGATTCCGCCTGCTGTTCTTCGGGTTCACCTCCCTGTTCGCTCTGGCTTTGCTCGGCACGATCTTTTTCCGTCTCCGCCGGGACGACTGGGTCGGCCATCTTAGCATCGCTGGGATTTTGGGAGGGGCGATTGGCAATCTCCTGGATCGGCTCCGGTTTGGAGAAGTCATCGATTTCCTCGATTTCTATCTCCAAGGCTACCATTGGCCCGCCTTCAATGTGGCGGATGCCGCCATCAGCGTCGGAGTCTTCTTCCTCATCTTCCACTTCGCAGTTGAGAGAAGCGGAGAAGCGAAGCCAGTCCACGAGCAACGCTGAGGCACCCGTCTCGCTCCCACCGACCATGTCGCACTCTCGCACCCCCCACCCCCGAACCTCGCACCCCGCCCATCATTCCTGACCACTGATCACCGTCCACTGACCATGGACCGTCGACCGAGGGCCGTTGACCCTAGACGGATGACCGTTGATCGGGGAAGGCGGACCTAACGGAAGACCAGTACGGCGATGCCGACCAGGATACGATAGAAGGCGAAGACGCGGAGACTGTGACGCGTGACGAAGGCAAGAAAGGCGGCGATGACCGCCCAGGCCACGAGAAAGGCCACCACCATGCCCAGTCCGAGCGCGAGGACGTCTTCGCCAGTCATCAGCGCCTGGGATTTGAGGGCCTTGTAGCTCGTGGCGGCGACCAGGGTCGGCAGGGCCAGGAAGAACGAGTACTCGGTGGCGACCTTCCGATCCATCCCGGCCAGGAGGCCTCCGATAATCGTGGCGGCGGAGCGTGAGACTCCCGGAACCAGCGATGCGCATTGCGCGAGTCCGACGAGTAGCGCGGTCGGCACGCCGATCTGGTGGAGCTGGTCGAAGCGAATCCGGTGCTGCATCCTTTCCACGACGAGGATGACCAGTCCGCCGGCGATCAGGGCGGCGGCCACCGTGCGGGGATTGAAGAGGTGGGTTTCGATCCACCGATGGGCGATCAGGCCGACCACGGCCGCCGGCAGAAAGGCAACACCGAGTCCGATCAGAAACCAGAGGCTTCGGCAAGACTCGGTCGAGCGGCGCAGGAGCTCGACCCAACCAGCGGCTCCCGGCCTCCCTGACCCGAGGCGATGCGCCCGGATCTCCGCACGCAGGGCTCGCTGCTCACGCGCCGCGTCGGAGAAAAAAGAGGCCAGCTTGCGGCGCTCATAGGCAATCACCGCGAGGATGGCGCCGAGTTGGATGGAGATCTCGACGGAGGCGGCCAAATCGCCGGAAAAGCCGAGCAGGTGACCGACCAGAATCAGGTGTCCGGTGGAGGAGACCGGCAGGTATTCCGTCAGCCCTTCCACCACCCCGAGCACCACGGCCAGTTCGGGTCCCCATTCACGCATAGAAGAATTTCATCATTGTCTCATTGGCGATTGATTCATTGTTGGATCGTCCCACAAAGGCAATGATGCAATGAATCAATGACTCAATCAACCGATTCTTCTTGACTCATTCATCAATTCTTCCGGGTCCTATTGACAAAATGGCCCCCTTCGACTACACATCAGAGACACTGGAGCAACGTCAATCACATCGGCAGAGGGAGGGTTGGATGAGGAACCAGGTGGTCATGGGCGTGGCGATCTTGGCTGCGATCGCGACCGGCGGCTGTGTCAGCAGTAGTCGGTATACAGAGGCTGTCGACGAGGGGGAGGCCGCCAAGGTTGAGTTGGAGAAAACCCGCGCTCAGAAGAACGCACTCGAACAGCAAGTAAAAAGTCTGAAGGAGCTGAACACGAAGCTGAGTGCGGATGCCGAGCTCATGTCCGCCGAGCTACAGCGTGTGCGCGATACCCGCGAAAAGGAACGTGGAAATATCAGCGGGCAGGTGAAGGAATACGACCAGAAGGTAAAAGAGCTGACCAATGCGAATCGTTTCCTGCGGAGAGAGAACGAGGACCTCAAGCACCGCAATGATGTCCTGAAGTCCACGCTGTCCCGCTACCAAAAAGAGCTGAAAGAGCGTCCCAGGGGCCTCGAGCCGCCCCCTGCGCCGCGTGCTTCTTCTCCGGCTCCGCCCACGGCTCCTCCTGCTCCAGCACCAGCTCCCGGGAGCCCCGCGGTGGCGATCCCGCCCATTCCGGTCCCCTCCGCAGGCGCAGGTCCCGTGAACATCAACACGGCTTCCGCCGACACCTTGATGGCGTCGTTGAGGCTGACCAAGGATGTGGCGGACCGTGTGGTGGCGAATCGGCCGTATCGACTGAAGGGTGAGCTGGTTGCCAAGAATGTCATTCCCAAGGAGACCTTCGACCTGATCAAGGACAGGATTACCGTCACACAGTGACCGTGGTGAGATAGACACGATACAGACGGGAATCCGCGCGGGCTCGCCGCGCAGAGCAACAAGGCCATCCGCTCTCGGGCGGATGGCCTTGTTCATTTCGGGCGGGATTTGTGGCCGGAGTGGATATTGGCGAATGTTCCACGTTACAATGAGTCCACTCACTCAGTCCGACTACGCAGGGGACCGCGGAGCAGGGTGGAGCGGTGCGCAGAGCCATCTGGATCGTCGGTATCGTGGCGATAGGCCTGGCCATCGGGGGATACGTATTCTTCGGTGGCGAGCGCAAGGCCCCCATCCGGTATAAGACCGCGGCCATCGAGCGCGGAGCCGTGGTCTCGGTGGTGACAGCGACCGGCACGATCAATCCGGTGGTGTCGGTGCAGGTCGGGAGCCAGGTCTCCGGCATGATCGAGAGCCTCCACGCGGATTTCAATTCCGTCGTCACGGCCGGCCAGGTGGTCGCCCGCATCGATCCGGCGTCGTTCCAGGCTCGTCGAGACCAGGCGAAAGCGAATCTCGAGATCGCGAAAGCCAACGTCGCGAGGGCTCGCGCGGACCTCGCGCAGCGAAAGCGGGAACTGGACCGCACGAAGGCGCTCCTGGAGCAGCACTTCGTGTCACAGAGCGAGGTCGATGTGGCCGTCACCGCCCATCAGGGCGCCGTCGCGCAGCTCGATGTCTCGGAAGCCCAAGTCAAGCAGGCCGCCGCCACGCTCGATGCGGCCGAGCTGGATCTCAAGTACACCGTTATCCGATCGCCGGTTAAGGGCATCGTGATTGCCCGGAACGTGGAAGTCGGCCAGACCGTCGCCGCGAGCTTCGCGACGCCCAATCTCTTTCTTATCGCCCTCGATCTGACAAAGATGCAGGTAGATACCAACGTCAGCGAAGCGGATATCGGCGGCATCGTGGAAGGGAAGGAGGCGACATTTACCGTCGATGCGTACCCCGGGGAGCCGTTCCAGGGGACCGTGAGGCAGGTGCGGAATGCCCCCCTCAGCCTGCAGAATGTCGTGACCTATGATGTGGTGGTGGGTGTGAAGAACACCGACTTGCGGCTGAAACCCGGCATGACCGCGAGCGTGTCGATCGTGGTAGCCCACCGGGAACAGGCGCTGAAACTGCCGAACGCCGCGCTGCGGTTCACCCCGCCGAGGATCGAGCGCGCTGAAGGGAGGCCCACGGCCTCCGCGTCCAGCGGGGAGCCGGCACGACCCGGCGCTCCGACAGAGGGCGCAACCGCCTCGCGCGACGGTCAGGGCCTGCCGTCGAAAACTGTGTGGAGACTCGGTCCCGGCGGTGATCCGGAAGCCGTTCCCGTTCAGGTCGGGATCTCCGACGGGAATGCGACCGAGCTGCTCAAGGGAGACCTGAAAGAAGGCGATGAGGTGATCGTGGGCATCGACTCGGCGAAGGGAGCGCAGGCACCGCATGCGCTACCCCCAGGGTTCGGGTCCCCTCAGCGGCGTCCCGGCTCCCGCGACCGCGGCCACTAGCCGTTATTCGTGAAGCGTTCATCGTGAATCGCAAGAACAGGCTCGCGGGATCACGTGCGTCAGATTCGAAGACGAAGACTTGACGTTTAACGGCTCACCTTTAACGATTCACGTGGCTTCGGAATGGGCTCACTGATCGCCTGCCAGGATATCTGGAAGATCTATCGCCTCGGAGACGTCGATGTCCAGGCTCTCCGCGGCGTCAGCCTGGAGATCACGCAAGGCGAATTCGTAGCCATCATGGGGGCCTCCGGGTCAGGGAAAACCACCCTCATGAACATTGTAGGCTGCCTGGATCAGCCGAGCCGGGGCCACTACTGGTTGAACGGACGGGACATCGGGCAGCTCAATCAGAATGAGCTGGCCGAGATCCGGAATCGCGAGATCGGGTTCGTCTTCCAGAACTTCAACCTTATTCCCAGAACCAGCGCCTTGGAGAATGTGCAGCTCCCCCTGTTCTACCGGGGCGAGCCGCTGCGCGTGCAGCGAGCGCAGGCCGCCGCCGCGCTCGCGCGCGTGGGGCTGACCGGCCGCGAACGGCACTATCCCTCTCAACTGTCTGGCGGGCAGCAGCAGCGAGTCGCCATCGCGCGGGCCCTGGTGGCGTCCCCTTCGATCCTGCTGGCCGATGAGCCGACCGGGAACCTGGACACCGAATCCAGCCGGGAGATCATGGCGGTGCTCGAGCGCCTCAACCAGGACGACCATATTACGATCGTGCTCGTAACACACGAAGCGGAGATCGCTGCCTACACGGCCCGCGAGCTGGTTGTGAAAGATGGGCAGATTGTGAGCGACCGGCGCACGAGTCGCGCGCGTCGCAAGAGCGTAGTCACATGAACGCATTTCTCCTTCTCACGATTGTGACCGCCTTCCGGATCCTGGGCCGGAATCGACTCCGGGCTGGCCTCACGATGCTCGGGATCATTATCGGGGTCGGGGCGGTCATCGCGATGGTCAGCATCGGGCAGGGGGCCAGAGCCGTGGTCCGCACGCAGATCGCCAGCATGGGGACCAACGTGATTATCGTCCTGCCTGGCGCGATGACAGTCAGCGGCGTGCGCGGAGGGCAGGGGAGCTCCGTGACCCTCACGGTGCCCGATGCGCTGGACCTGAAGAAACGGGTCCCGCTGTTGAGCGATACCGCCTGGGCCAAACGGGATGTGATGCAGATCGTCTATGGAAACCGGAACTGGAACGGGCCCGTGAACGGCATCTCGCCGGGGTACCTGAGGATCCGGGACTGGTCCTATGCGAGCGGCGGGCCGATCACGCAGGCCGACCTGGATGCGGGTGCGCGTGTGGCGCTCGTGGGCCAGACGGTTGTCGAGAACCTGTTCGAGCCCGGGGAAGAACCGACCGGCTCCACGATCCGCCTCAAGAACGTCCCGTTCAAAGTCATCGGGGTGCTCGCTCCGAAAGGACAATCTGCGCAAGGGTCGGACCAGGATGACATCATCTTCATCCCGTTCTCGACCGCGGAGCGGAAGCTGCTAGGAACCCAATTCCTGGGCTCGGTGGGCGCGGTCTTTGCGTCGACCGACCGGCCCGATGATCTGCCTGAAGCGGTCGAGGGGATCCGTGCGGTGCTCAGAGCCCGCCACCGCCTCCAGCCGGACCAGCCCGATGACTTCACGATCCGGACCCAGGTGGATATCGGGAAGGTGCAGGAAGGCGCGGGTCAGACGCTCACGATCATGATGTTCGCGGTCGCTTCGATCTCGCTGCTGGTCGGCGGCATCGGCATCATGAACATCTTGCTCGTGTCGGTGACGGAACGGACCCGGGAGATCGGCCTGCGGATGGCCGTTGGAGCCAAGCGGCGCCACATTCTGATCCAGTTCCTGATCGAGGCCATGACCCTCAGTCTGGTGGGAGGAGTCCTCGGGATTCTGTTCGGCATCTTCGGGGCCAGCGCGATGACGGTGGTCGCCGGCTGGCCGACGATCACGTCGTTGGAGTCGGTCGTGGTGGCCTTCCTGTTTTCCCTCGCGGTAGGTCTGTTCTTCGGGCTGTACCCTGCCAACAAGGCCGCGCGGTTGAATCCGATTGAGGCGCTGCGCTACGAATAAGAGGGGAGGGGGCGGGACGACTAGGCTCCCTCCTCTGCTCGCGCTCCCCTCACTCAAGACTTATTGGTCCGGGCCAAGGTGGATGGAGTGATCGTCGGACGCGCGCAGTTGGAGGAAGCCTAGCCGCCGCCCCCAGGATGGGGGGGTGTGGCGCGGACCCGTTGCTCTGAGGGTGCAACGGGTCGCTACGCGCAATCTGACCTCGCCGGACCAGACGCTATTTACAACTAATTTCGGAGGAGGCCTTTTCTTAGAAATGGGGCGCTCCACGAGATATTCTGAAGGAGTCGGTGCAGTAGACTCACTAGTTAGACAAGATGAAGATGATCTATGACGAAGCATTTCAGAATAACTAGGGCAATCCTTACCTTGGTGCAGGTAATAACCATCGTCTCACCATTATCGGCTTCCGAGCTTTATGGATCTCCCGTTAGTCCTGTAGAAAATGCGCCCGTCCTATCTCCGAACAAGACCCTGTCGGTATCAGTTCAGGCCAATGTGAAAAACATACCAATGTTGACCCTCCGGAAGGAACCCTCAGGTAAGTCAGAAGAGCTTCTTTATGTTCAGCGGTCTGGATGGGTCTTATGGGCTCCAGATAGTAGCAACTTTGCATTCACTGACGCAGCTTACGCGAATCATTATCTTGTTCACCTATGTGGAGTTGATGACTCAGGTGGGCGGTGTCGTGATATTTCATCCGAATTGGAACGTCGCATTAAAGGGGGGCTATCTCACGAAATAGAAATTGACAAACTTTATTCCAAAGCTCTGAAATGGCTTTCGGCCAAGGAACTTCTCGTTGGTATCCATGCAGTCACCGCCCAAAAAATGAAGCCCGGGCAGAAACATGCTCCGGTAGACTATTCCTTCAAAGCCTTTACCATCGATGCGAAAACCGGGCACATCATCAAGGAATTGAGTCACACCGAAGCACGACATGCGTTGGGTGTGAACCTTGATGACCTCGAATGGTAAGCATATTGCTTAACAAGTCGCTCAAGAGGGACACGGCCACAAAAACGGGGGAGGTGAAAAGGTGCGGGACCCTCTTGGTTGACGGGGTGGGGGCCGCGCGCGAGGAGCCGGGGTGAGGGGACGACCAACCACCATCAGTCCATCAGCGCGGCTCGCCCACAATGCCGCTCCGCCCATCGCTCCGGCAGCTAGGGTGCTGTGGGTAGAGGTAAGTGTATTCGCTGGACGCGCGCAATTGGGGTCAGGCCAGTCACCCCTTCACCGGAACGGTTCAGGAAAAAGGGGGAGGGTGACGGGCGAGAGGGCGCTCTTCTGCCCTCTCGCCCTTGAGAGGCAGATTCCCTCGCCCCTTGAGGGAGAGGGAAGGGTGAGGGGTGCACATCAGCGTTGCGTAGCCGCAATGGTGCTGACGCGGCCGCGCCGCATACCTGTCGTCTTGACGTTGCTGGAAGTCAGCTCCACTGTGACGCATTACGCCATTGAAACAGTCCAGGAGCGGCTGGGCCAGAAGGAGGTGAGCACGACGATGATCTACACGCATGTCCTGAACCGAGGCGGTCGGGGAGTGCGCAGCCCGGCTGATCGCCTCGACTTCGGACTCGAGAACCATTGGGGCAAGCCTACATAGGCTGACAACACGTGCAGGGTTTGTCTTGTTCCAGCCCATCGACAAATCCCTTGCTAAGTCCGCGAAGATTAAATATGATTTCCGATCACCTGAGTTCTCTTGGTGGAGATAGGCTGACCAATCTACTCACTAGTTAGGTGCCATTGACAGAGCACTTGCACATGTTCTGGGAGAACACTATGAGGTCAGCAGTCATCGCAATTCTTGCGGCATCGACGCTAGTAGCAGTAGCACAGACCGCAACGGCGGCTGCTCCGGCGGTCGGGGCCGCTCCAAAGGGTGATCCCACAGCGGTTGCTACGAGGATCATTAAGTACAACTTCCCCACCTGCAAACGCGTCTCGAACGCCACGCGAAATCCAGATGGATCAATACGGGCAAGGTGCGACGGTACCGATTATCTCGTCTTCACCGTATTCAATGCCGAGGAAGGCAGAACACTCGAAGTCGCCCTGAATTGCGCAGCCGCAAAGACTCTATTGAACGTGTCGTGCTAGCGTTACGAGGGCGAAGATAACACCTAACCTTTCGTTCCAGTGGACCGCCGGCCAGCTGCGCTTGCCGGTTTGCTCCGGGTTCGTCCTCCGCCGGCCCCTGAACGCAAACGTTAGACGCCAGAAGGAACGCTCGTGAAGATTCCCGTGTTCGTGTCTTGCCCGACAAGTCTCAGCGGAACCCAGGAGGCTGCTCGAAAGTTGATCCTCCGCGAGCTTGACCGCGCCAATCTAGAGCCTCGAGCGCTGGGCAGGTCCGACTACCCAACGGAGTTACCACTTCGGGAGGCCCTGCACAAGGAAGGGGTCAGGTCTTGACTTTGACAATTGACCGGCCTAAGTTGCCGGGGTCATGGCGCGGCCGTTACGACTCCCGGTTGCGGGGGGCGTCTATCATGTCACCGCCCCGGGGCAATGAGCGCAAGGCGATCGTGCGGGACGACCCCGATCGCGCCCGCTTCGTCGATACCCTGGCCGCGATGGTCGAGCGCTACCGGGTGCGCTGCCATGCCTGGGTGGTGATGACCAATCATTACCATCTGCTCCTGGAAACCCCGTCCCCGAATCTCTCCCTGGCCCTCCGGTATCTGAACGGCGTCTACACCCAGGCCTTCAACCGGCGGCATCGCCGCGTCGGGCATCTGTTCCAGGGCCGGTTCAAGGCGATTGTGGTGGAAAAGGAGGCGTACCTGCTGGAGCTCTGCCGCTACGTGGTGCTCAATCCGGTGCGGGCGGGGGTGGTGCGGGAGGCGCGGGGCTACGCCTGGAGCAGCTACCGGGCGACGGCGGGGCTGGGCGCCGGGCCCGCGTGGCTGACGGTGGACTGGATCTTGGCGCAATGTGGCCAGCGCCGGGGCGCCGCGCAGGCGCAGTATCGGCAGTGTGTGGCGGAGGGGAGCCGGCAGCCCCCCCGGCCGTGGGAGCATGTCGTCGGCCAGGTCTATCTGGGCGGGGCCTCGTGTATTCGGCGGGTGCAGCGGCAGGGCCGGGCACGGGCAGCCGACGCCGACATTCCGCGGGCCCAGCGGGAGCCGTGCTGGCTCAGCCCCGAGGCCGTGCTCGCGCGGGTGGCGCGGTCCTAGGGCATCCGGGTCGGAGCCCTCGTGCGGCCGACGCGGCGGCCGAGTGAGGCGCGGCAGGTGGTGGTCTATGGGTTGCGGCGGTGGGCGGGGGAGCGCTTGCCGGCGATTGCGCGGCGGATGGGGCTCGGGTCTAGCGCGGTCAGTCGGCGCGTGAGTGCGGTGGCGCGCCGCCACGCGGAGGATCGTCGCTTCCGTGAGCGGCTTGCCCACGTGTCAGATGGCAAAGTCAAGACCTGACCCCATCCGTGTGTGACTCCGTAACAACCGCTTAGAGACGGTCGGCTTACCCAATGACAAGCTCCGCGTACCTCCTAAACACTGTAATCGCACCGTCTCGAGGTTAGCTCAGTGCTTTTCCTGTTTGTCACTCGCGCGATGGATATCGACGACACGGCCGGCCTCGTTCACTTCGACCGTGACTGGAGCGCCATCCTCCAACGGCTTCGTCTTCAATTCCTGTCGATCCAACGGAAAGGTCTGCTCCCCTTCCGGCGTCTGCACCTTGATCTCGCCACGCATCTTGCCGACGTGGACGAGCTTGCCGGTCACGAAGCGATGATTGCCGCCTTCGCCTTTCGGGTGGATCTCGCTGACCAGGTTGTTCTGATCGAACACGACCGTCACTTCGTCACCCGCTTTATGCGGGGTGTGGCCATGCTTCTTCGATTGGACGTCGCTCAATTGATAGGTCGCGCCGTCCGGAGTCTGCACAACTAGCTTGCCGCCTTTCTCGATTACCTTGCCCGTCACGGTGCGATGTCCCGCGCCATGCCCCGCGCCCGATTCGTCCGCGAGCGCCGGCGCGCCGCTGAGTAGTCCCAGGATGCACGCGCCTACCAGAAGTTGCCCAATTCGCTTGTCCATGCTCGATCTCCTTTCAATTGAAAATAGCCAGCCGTACCGACGCACGCAGGTGCGCACAAGCGTACGATTGATTCCTCAATAGAAGTCCAGGGTCCCCTTGTATCCCAAAAACATATGCGAATGCAAGACAAGAATTACGCAACATATTGTGACTGGAGAATGTCTCTGATGTGCTTCCTACGCCGATGGAGAGGAAGGGTGAGCAGGGAACTTTTCGCGCTGCAACGTGTCGCCACTCTTGTCCGACACAAAACCATCTACCGCCATCACATCGCCACAACACGTTGGGCGTGTTTAGTCCCATTCCGTCCATGTCAAACACGATCGGTCCCGATAGTTAGGTTACAGGTAGGTTACAGTGAGATAGGAGAGAGTTGAGTCCTTCGCGGCGATAACGGAACTATGCCGGTCTGTATAGCACGCCAACCCGGCGTTGTGGATGCAGTTGGGTGTGACAAAAAGGGTGACAAAAAGGAGATAAGTCCAATTATCGATGTCGGTCGTCTCGTGGATTCAAGGCACGGTCATGCCTCCGCTTGTTCTGGTACGGCACCCCGGTGGGCGACCTTGGACAGAGATTGAGGATTATCATGGGAGTCGTTATAATATAACCCGTGATACGCTCCTTCCGGGGCCGAGGTACCGAGGACATCTTTGATGGAGTCGAGAGTACGGTTGCCCGAAGGACCTGTCCCCTGACTGTGTGGCGGGTTGCCCGGAGGAAGCTCGATCAGGTCAATTGAGTCAGAGACCTCGGTGAGCTGGCTGTTCCACGGGGGAATCGTCTCGAACGGTTGCGCGGCGACCGGAGCGGGCAGCACAGCATAAGGATCAACGATCAATATCGGATTTGCTTCCGATGGGAGGCTGGAGATGCCTACGAGGTTGAGATCACGGGCTACCACTAAGAATCGGACCACAGCGCGGCGGCGGGGCCCAGCGCGAGAGGTTGTCGGTCGCCGCCTGCCTCGTCAGCGGCCGCCCACCCGGCCTGGTGAGATGCTGCTGGAGGAGTTTGTGAAACCACTGGCCATCACTCAGTCAGAATTGGCGACCCGTCTGGGCATCTCGTTTCCTCGGCTCAACGAAATCATTCGCGGCAAGCGAGCAATCACGTCGGACACAGCTCTTCGGCTGGCGCGGGTCCTGGGGATGTCGGCCGATTTCTGGCTCGGATTGCAGTCAGACTGGGATCTCTGGCATGCCATGCGCAGCGCGAAAGCCAGCGAGATTGATCGGCTGACACCGTTACGCACCTCAGCCTGAACAGCCGCCCAACCAGCCGCAGCAGGGGATGGCACAAGGGCCTGCTGTCCAGATAACCCCATTTCTACGATGCCAACCCTCTGGAGTGCTCAGCGACTCAAGTACGCCGCGCTGATCGCCGTGCTGGCGCTGCCGCCGCTGTACGAGTTTGCCAACGCCTGCGGCCAGATCCACGGCAGGGCGTGCGGAGTGCTCCAGTTGTTCGCCCTGCTGTTCGTGATCCCCCCTCTGATCGTGTCGTCCTCTCTCGCGCCGAGCGATGCCGGCGACCGCACGTTTTCGATGGCGTTCGTAGGCGTCAATTTCCTCATTGTCGGCGCGCTGGCGTACTTCGCAATCTTTTTCTTTGCCGTGCTTCGGCGTTCCTCAGGGAAGCAGTGATGCCCGTGTAGCAGGAGGCCGTGTGCGGTCCCGCGAGCATACCGTGTTGACGCGGGTATGGGAATGACATAGATTGGTACAGAAACAGCAACCCCCGGAGGCACAAAATGGGGTCATTGACCGCAAAGCAGAAAATCCTCCAGGCCATCGAACGCCTGCCTGACAGCACAACGCTGGAGGATGCCATTGAGCGTCTTTGCTTTCTCGTCAAGGTCGAGGAAGGACTCCACCAATCCGAGAAAGGTGAGACTGTCTCTCATGAAGAAGCGAAGCGCCGCCTGACTAAATGACGGAGATTGTCTGGACCCGCCGCGCCATCGATGATGTACAAGCTATTCGGACGTTCATTGAACAGGACTCACCGCATTACGCTAGTCTTGTCAGCCAGAGAATCGTAGCAGCCGTGGAGCGTCTCGCCCGGTTTCCGTAATCCGGCCGCGTGGTCCCGGAGTTCGAACAACCGGACCTGCGAGAGGTAATCCATGGACCCTACCGCATCGTGTACCGGCAGTTGCGAAACCAAGTGCATATTCTTACAGTGCACCATTCCGCTCGCATACTCCGGATAGAGCCGTAGCCCCCACGGATCCCTATTCAAATCTTCAACGCGAGACGAATGTGGACAGACGGCGAATCTTTCAATGGCAGGCCACGGGGCAGAGGGAAATCTCGATGCGGGGATGGGCTGGATCGCGCGCCTTGAAGAGGTGAATCTCTAGAATCCGATTATCGTTGATGCCGAGGGCTTCACATAGCGCATCTTGAGTGATCTTGAGTCCCCCGTCCACGTCCCGGCGGAGGGGCGAGGTGAAGTGAAAGCGGACCGAGAGGGCCAGGAAGTCCGCACGCAAGGTCCTCAGCAACGTGTTGCGCTGGGCTGAGCGCGCGAGCGCGACCATCACCTGCCGGGCGACCAGCAATTTGTACCCCCGTCCAATGGCGGAGAGCACCCGACGGCCGTTGACGGTGGCGTACTGGTGATTGATGCTCGGTGGCACCGGCAGAGTCAGGAGGAGACGGTCGGCTGAGACCGATGTTGGCAGGGGGCCCACGGCCTGGAGGCCACCCGGAACTCGGGCGGGCTGTGCGCGGCGAAGAGTCGGTTTGAACCCACCCGACTCATAGTGGACCGCGCCATGCTGCCTGGGGCCGACCGTGCCTTCCTGGGGGCGATAGGAGGTCAGACGCAGGGAGATCGGCCTGGCTTTCGATGAGGCTCTGTGGCGTGGCCGTAGCAAGAGGAGGTCAGAGGATATTCGAGATCTTGCCGAGGTGCTGCTCGTTCTGATCTTCAGTCCGGCTCAGATACCTGCGCCACTCCGCTGGATTCCAGATTTCCAGATGGCGGTAGAGTCCCACCAGCACGATCTCCTGATCTTCATCCACCGGCACCAGCTTCCGGAGGCGACCCGGAATCAGGATCCGACCGGTCTTGTCCAGTTCCGAAGTGCCGGCCTCGGAGACGAGGGTATGCATGAAGAGCCGGCTTTGATCCTCATTCAGGCTGGCGTGGGCGCGTTCGAGCACCTTCTCCCATTCGACCGCGGAATAGAACCAGATCGCCTGGTCGGGTCCTTTCAAGAAGACGACTATGTTCCCCTCGGCCTCCAGCCGCTCTCGGATGGGGGAGGGGACGATGAAGCGGCCCTTCTCGTCTAATTTGCACAGGTATTCGCCAGCAAACATAACTTGTGCCCTACGGGGTTTTGAAGAAGGCTGCTACTTGCGTTTCGCCGTCGCCTGCGAGCGGATCCATTGCTGAAGATCCGAGCGGACGAATCGCCATTCCTTGCCCAGCTTGAAGGCCGGCATCCGGCGGTCCTGGATGTACCGGTAGAGTGTCCGGGCAGAAATCTTGAGATAGCGGCACGTCTCGGCCGCCGTGAGCAATTCGTCCTTCGCCTGCGATTGCATTCGTGATCAGGTGCAATTTGTGTAGTCCTGGGGAAGCCACCTAGGTCGAAATCATAGTAGGGGGCCCCTGAAATGTCAAGAAATCTTTCCTGACAATACCGGTCAATCCATGTCAGTAGGGCCCGATTCCGCCACCTCTCCGCCGGGCTCCTCGAGCGCCTCATCGAGGTCATCGCCGAAGTCCTCCCCCATATCCTGGCCCATCTTTTTCATGAACCGCGCCATGCTCTGGGGGTCACTTTCATCGAGATCGCCGAACCGGCTCAGGTCGGCCATCGCCTCCAGACGCGCCTCTTCAGACTTCGGGGCGGCGAACCGGGACATGATCCGATCAAGGTTGGCGCTCCGGCAATGCTGGCACGCGACCGGCGCCGGGTTCGCGACGCTGAGGACCAGCACGCTGCTGCGCTTCCCACAGTCCCTGCAGCGGTACTCGTAGATCGGCATGGCTGCCCCTTGGGAGCGAATGGCCGATAGCATATAGCTGATAGTCGATGTAAGCAATGGCTAATGACTCTGGGCCGTGACAATCTAAGGTCCTTCAGTGAACATGGTACCGGATGCTCAAAAAGGCTTCTGTTACACCCCCCCGACCCCAAGCGCGCCAAGACGCGCTCCTTCCCGTGGCAAGGCCGCAACTCATCTCGTCAACAGAAGGGTGGTCAGACTGCCCTTCACTGCGCGCGTCGCGTGTTTTCAGCAAGCGGGGTGGTCGGGGTGGGACCTATTGCGCGCATCGAGCGAGCACACTATCCACTACTTTCAGAAGCAATAGCTCCTGTGTGCGCGCTCTGCGAGCAGGGGCCCACCTTGACCGGCCCGCCCCTCCTTCTTGAGTGCGCGACGCGCGAGCCTGGACCCGTTGCATTCCCAGAGCAACGGGTACCCCGCAGTCTGGCCACCCTAGCCCCTTCCTTTTTCAGCATCCGGTCAAATGGTGCGCGCCAGTGTGGTCACATACACGTCCCCTGCGCCCGCTTTGCGCAGAGTCTTGGCGCATTCATTCACGGTCGTTCCGGTGGTGAACACATCGTCCACGAGCAGGATGCGTTTGTCCGCCACCTCGTCCGGTCGCAGGACGACAAACGCGCGGCGCAAGTTCTTGTGCCGTTGCCGGCGGGTGAGCTCAGTCTGCGGAGGTGTTTGCCGCTGTCTCACGAGGTTGTGATAGGACACCGGTAGCTGGAGTCGTCGGTTGAGCCGGTCCACCAGGAGCAGGGACTGATTGAACTCGCGCTCCCTGAGCCGGGCTGGGTGGAGTGGCACCGGCATGAGCACGTCCACCTCCGGGGCATCGTGCCAGGCGGCACACATGAGGTCCCCCAGTGCGTCCGCCAGCGCCACCTTGCCCTTGTACTTGAACAGCGTGATGGCTTCACGGAGGGGTGGCGCGTAGGCATAGCAGGACCAGGCGCGCGTGTAGGCGGGCGGACGCAGCCGGCAGGCGCTGCACAGGTGGGATGGGCTGTACAGGAGGGCCACGGGCGACGCGAAGGGATGACCGCAGCGGGAGCAGGCCGGTCCGCGGAATGGCCTGATCTCCTCCCAGCACCGGCGGCAGAAGAACGGGATCGGATCGTCGCCCAGGGCCACACCGCAGGTGGCACACTCGACCGGCAGGAGAGCGTGGAGGAGCTGCCTCATGATGGCAGCCAGACTCAGCATGGGGCTTCGCCTCAGCATGGTCCCAGAGACTCCCCCTTGGGAGCCCTCGATCGTGTGTACGGAATCATCGTGATCGCTGTCAAGTATGCGCGGCGCGCGATGAGCCCACGAGGCCGGTCCTTGTGGGCACGCGACGGGTTATGGTATACGAGTGCTCGACGCCGTCGTCCTTCTGGTTTCCCAACACACACAGACTCGACGGGTGTGGTCAAGCTTCATCGTGTGCACAAGCAGTACGTCCGCGGGGGAAGTGCCGTGATGGCGCTGCGAGACGTAACCCTTCACGTACCCAAGGGCGAATTCTGCGCGTTAATGGGTCCGAGCGGCTGCGGGAAGACGACCCTCCTCAACCTCGTGGCCGGCCTCGATGTGCCAACCTCGGGCGAGGTATTCCTCGCAGGTCAATCCACCGAGCATTTGACGGACTCGGAATGGACCAGGCTGCGACGGGATTGCATCGGCATGGTCTTTCAGGATTTTCATCTGATACCCGGTCTGAACGCCCTTGAGAACGTCGCGCTGCCGCTGCTGCTCAGGGGCGAGGCCGGCGACGTGGCGCGGGCGCGCTCAGCGGAGATGCTGAACAGCGTCGGCATGGGGCATCGGGCGCAACACCGGCCTGACGAGCTCTCGGGGGGTGAGAAGCAGCGCGTGGCGATCGCGCGGGCGCTGGTGCATCGCCCACAAGTGATCCTGGCGGACGAGCCAACCGGCAACCTGGATTCCGCGAACGGGGAGGAGATCATTGCACTGCTGCGTGGCTTGCCGCAGCAGTTTGGACATACGGTGATCCTGGCCACCCACAGTGCGGCTGCCGCGCAGCAGGCCGACCGAGTCCACAGGATGCGGGACGGGCAGTTGGAATAAATAGACGATAGCTAAGAGCTTAGGGCTGAGCCGCCTTCGCCTGGCTTCGGCGGCCCGCTGGAGCCCGGCGAAAGCGGGAGCTCAGAGCCGAGAGCCGATTATCGGGTGACGACCGACCCTTAGCCCTAGGCTCTCAGCTATAGACCACAAAAAAAGAATGGACCTCTCCACAACCATTGCCGGTGTCCGATTTCCACGGTGCCTCATGAACGCTTCCGGGGCGCTCTGCGTGACACGCGAGGAACTCGAAGCGCTGGGCCGCTCCCGCGCAGGTGCAATTGTCACCAAGTCCATGACGCTGGAGGCGCGCCGGGGCAACCCCGAGCCGAGGTACTACAGCTTTCCGTCCGGCTCGATCAATTCCATGGGCCTCCCCAATCTCGGCTATCGCGCCTATGCAGAGCTCATTCCGGAACTACGGAAGTTTGGGAAGCCCATCGTGGCCAGCGTCGCTGGATTCTCTGCCAGCGATTTTGTCCAGATCGCCAAGATCATCAATGACAGTCGGCCAGACTTGATCGAGATCAACCTCTCCTGTCCGAACATTCCAGGCGAACCGCAGATCGGGTATGACGCCGAGGTCTCTGAGCGTCTGCTCAGCGAGGTACGCACGGTGGTGTCGGTGCCCATCGGCGTGAAGCTCCCGCCCTATTTCGATCCGGCACATCAGGAAAAGATGGCGAAGGTCCTGGAGCGAGTCGGGGTTCAGTTCCTGTCGCTTATCAATTCGGTCGGCAACGGCCTGGTGGTCGACCCCGACCGCGAGTCCGCGGTGATCAAGCCGAAGGGAGGATTCGGCGGTCTCGGCGGCACGCTGATCAAGCCGGTTGCGCTGGCCAACGTGCGGGCGTTCTGGCGGCTGCTCAATGGGCGGCTGCCGATCATCGGAACCGGCGGCATCGTCACCGGCACGGATGTGTTCGAGCACCTGCTCTGTGGCGCGTCGGCTGTCCAGGTCGGGACGACGCTGGTGGAAGAGGGGCTGGGAGTCTTTGACCGGCTGGAGCGGGAGCTGGTGGCCGTGCTCGAGAAGAAAGGATATGCGTCCCCGGCGGCCTGCCGCGGCAAACTGAGAGAGCTCTGAACGTGTTATCTGGAGGAGAAGTTTCTGGGCAAGAGGCGCTGGAGCAGCGCCTGGCGGAGCAGCTGGGCCACGTTTCGAACCTTCAGCCGTCTCATCAAGTTGAACCGGTGGACCTCGACCGTCCGCACGCTGATGTCAAGGTGGTTGGCGATCTCGCGGTTCGTCAGCCCCTGGGCGACCAGGCGAAGAATTACTTTCTGACGTGGCGTCAGGGTGCTCATCCCTCTGGCCCTCCGGGGGGAGCGACTCCGCCGCTGTTTCCGCCTGGCGCGCAACCTGGCCATGCTCCGACTCGTCCTTGTGAACTGATGAAACGAGTCTATCAGAAACCTCCTATTCTGTAAACCACTAACCCGAATTTTTCATTACGAATAAGGTCTGCCTGATGTTTGAAGCCCTGCGCGTGCTGGCCACCTGCCATGTGATGGAGCGCCCTGTCCGCACGCTGATCACCGTGTTCGGGGTTGCACTGGGTACCTGCGTCGCCATCGCCATCCGGTCGGCCAATGTGGAGGTGCTGAAGTCGTTCGAGGAGTCCGTGACCGCCGTGGCGGGTCGAGCGACGCTGCAAGTCTCCGGCGGAGACCTGGGTCTGGATGAGCGCATCATCGCGGACATCAGGCGCCACCCGGCGGTGGTGTCCGCCACGCCGGTTCTGCATGAAGCCGCCCGAGTCGCTGGAGGGCCGAACCAAGGCCAGTCGTTCGTCATCATGGGGTTCGATCTTCTGGAGGCGGGAGATCTGAAGGATTTCCGCCTGCGAGATAAGGGCACCATACGATCGCTGGACCGGCTGCTCTCGCGCGAGGCCCTGTTTGTCGGGTCCAGACTCGCCTCGGAATGGGATCTGAAAGTGGGCAGTCCGCTCGATCTCCTGGTCGGCACGCGGGTGTACCGGGTGACGATTCAGGGGATCGTGGAATCAGCCGGAAGGGTGCCCTCCGTCTGGGACCGCGTGGCCGTGATGGACATTGCCGCAGCGCAGGCGCTCCTCGGCCTGTTCGGGCGGCTGGACCGGATCGATGTCGTCACCGCCACCGGTCATTCGGTGTCGCGGGTCGCCGACGACTTGCGACGCGCGCTCCCGCCGATGCTGACCGTCAGCCGGCCGTCCCAGCGCAATGAGCAGATTGAGCGGATGCTGAAGGCGTTTCAGCTCAACCTGGCTACCTTGAGTGCGGTGGGTCTCCTGGTCGGGTTCTTCCTCGTCTACAACACCGTGTCCTTTGCCGTGGTGCAGCGACGTCGTGAGATCGGCATTCTCCGTGCGCTGGGTCTCTCGCGCGGGGGCGTTACGGCCTTGTTCCTGAGCGAGGCGGCGCTCATGGGACTGGTCGGCGGGCTTCTCGGCAGTGCCCTCGGTGTGCTGTTGGCGCGAAGCGTGGTGCGGCTGATGAGTCGAACCGTCACGGATCTGTATTTGCCCGTCGGCGTCGGACCGGGCGATCTCCTCCTGGATCTGCCGACCGATGTCTGGCTGACCGGCGGCGGTCTGGGACTCGCGGTGGCGATGCTGGGGGCGGTCGCGCCGAGCGTGGGGGCCAGCCGAACCGCGGCCGCAAGGGCTCTGGCACCCGGCGAGTATGAGGCCACCCAGACCGTGCGGACCGGCCTCCTCGCGTGGATCGGCTGCGGGGGCTTGGTTCTGGCGGCGGCGCTGGCGATCCAGGGTCCCGTGCAGGGACTTCCTCTCTTCGGATATGCGTCGGCCTTCTGCCTGTTATTGAGTCTCTCGCTCCTGGCTCCGGCGCTCGTGCGTGCGACGCGCGCGTTTGCCGGAGTGTGCTGGGGATCCGCGCGGTGGGCGGGGCGCTCCGCGGCGTTGGCCCGCGTGGCCGCCGAGCAGGTGGCGCGCGCTCCAGGACGAAACGCCGTCACGATTGGCGCTCTGATGGTCGGGATCGCCATTATGGTGGGAGTCGGGATCATGATCCAGAGCTTCCGCCAGACGGTCAATCTCTGGATCAACCAGACCATCATGGCTGATCTCATCATCGCGCCGACTTCCTGGCTGCAGGGCGAAGAGACCGGCATGCTGACGAACCGCCTTCCGCGGTCCTGGGTCGAGCGCGTGGCGCTGCTCCCCGGCGTTGAGGCTGTCGATACCTATCGGGATGTGACCATTGTCATCAACGGACGGCCGGTGGCGCTGGTCTCGCGGGACCTGCGCGTGCATGCTGAGCGGGCCCGGTACCTCTTCGTCGAGGGAGATTCGCAGGTCCTCCTGCCCCGGACGATCTCCGCCAGCGGCGTGGTGATCTCCGAGGTGCTTGGCTCGGCCTTGGGCGTGCGGGTCGGGGACAAGCTTCCGCTCATGACGCCGACGGGAGAGAAGCGGTTCCCGGTGATCGGCGTGTTCTATGACTACGCGACCGATGGTGGCAAGGTGGTCATGGATCGCGAGCTGTATGCGCGGATCTGGGAGGATGACTCGGTGACGGTCATCCCCGTCTACACGACGCCCGGGGCCGACGTCGGCGAGGTCCGTCGTCGCATCGAGGAGACGTTGGGCCGCGAAGGGCATCTCGTCGTGGTCGGGAACGCGGAGCTCAAGCAGGAGATCCTCGCGATCTTCGATCGGACCTTCACGATCACGTACGCGCTCGAACTCATTGCGGTGGTGGTCGCGCTGCTGGGAATCGTCAATACGCTATTGACCGCCGTGCTGGAGCGTCAACGCGAACTGGCCACGCTCCGAGCGATCGGAGCCAGCGCGCGGCAGGTCCAAGGGTTGGTACTCTGGGAGTCGGCCTATCTCGGCCTGCTCGGCTCCGCGCTGGGCCTGGTCGGAGGCATCCTGCTCTCGATCCTGCTGGTGGGCGTGATCAACAAGCAATCCTTCGGCTGGACGATTCAATTCGTTCTCCCAAAGGGGCTGCTCGTCGAGGCGGTGGGGCTGGCCTTGGCGGCGGGGCTAGTGGCCGGCTACCTGCCGGCCCGTTGGGCGGCGAAGCAACCTGTCGTCGATGGATTGAGGTATGAGTGATGCGTGATGGGTGAAGGGTGATGGGTGACAGGACTTCGGCGAGCTCAGTCGAGCCGTGACGGGCGAAGGGTTTCCTGGCGCGTCACGCGCTTGCGCGCCGGAGCGCTTCAGCGCGCAGGCGCGTAGGTCACTTCGATCTCAAACCCCAGATCCGAGATCATCCGCCAGGCCTCCTGCGCCGGTTGACCCGGTGTCGTGAGGTACCCGCCGACGAACAGCGAATCGGCCGCGTAGAGGGCGAGGGGCTGGAGCGTCCGGAGGTTGAATTCCCGGCCCCCCGCGATCCGGATCTCAGTTCGCGGATGAAGGAAGCGGAACAGGCAGAGTACCTTCAGACAGCGCTGCGGCGTCAGGTGATCGCAGCTTTCCAGCGGCGTGCCGGACACAGGATGGAGCATGTTGAGCGGGATCGAGTCCGGCTTCACTGCCCGGAGCGCAAGCGCGAGGTCAATCACGTCCTCGTCGCGTTCGCCCATGCCGATGATCCCGCCGGAGCAAATCTCCAGGCCGGCGGCCCTCGCATGCTGGATCGTGGCCAGCCGGTCCCGGAAGGTATGGGTGGTGCAGATCGCCGAGTGATAGGCCTCGCTGGTGTTCAGGTTATGATTGATGCGATCCACGCCCGCCGCTTTGAGCGTTCGAGCCTGTTCCTCGTTGAGGAGGCCGAGGGAGCAACAGACCTGGATGGGAATCTCACGCTTGATGGCCTTGACGGCCTCGGAGATCTCGGCGATCTCGCGATCCAGAGGGCTGCGCCCGCTGATGACGATGCAGTAGCGTTGGGCCTTTGCGTCCGCGGCACGCCGGGCTCCTTGCAGCATGTGGTCCGTGTGGAGCAGGCCGTACCGATCGATGTCGGCCGTGGAGACGGCCGATTGTGAGCAGTAATGGCAATCCTCCTGACACGCGCCGCTCTTGGCGTTCAGGAGCATCTGCAGCCTCACGGTCCTGCCGAAGTAGCGTTCCCGCACCGTAAAGGCGGCGTCCAACAGCTCCAGCACTCGGGAGTCCGGCGTCTCCAAGACGGCTCGACACTCCGAGCGCGTCAACTCGATGTCCTTGATGGCTTTGTCCGCAAACTCCTGATAGTTACTCATCTCGCCTCTCCCCTAAGTTGAGCTTTCAACGTGAAAACTTCTGGGGACCCATGCCTCTGCGGATGCGTCCGGATAGTAGGAAGTGTAGCTGGGACTCGCACATGCCGTCTGCGGAAAACCTGCTAGAGAAAGGCAGAACTCTTCACGATGCTCAAAAAGGTCATCCAGCAAGGCCGCAGGGAGGGCGAAGCCCGGAGCGTACCCTCTGGGGTATTGGCCCATTGCAACCGAAGACGCAATGGTCGCCCCGACTTCGGCCGACCGAGAACGAAGCTGGGGGCCTTTTTCAGCATCGTGCTAGACGGTCTCGAACGGGGAGGCGAGACTCTGGTACGGAACCGAGCGAGTCTCCACGGTTCGATCGCCGGGCTGGGACGTGGAGCTGCTGGGGTCCACCCAGGGTCGGACCACAAACGAGTTCCACTGGCCGCACCGGTGGCACCGCCCGGACCATTCGATGGACTCCAACTCGCACTGGGTACAGACGTAGGGGACGATAACCCGTTTCTTCAACCCCAGCGCTTTCTTCAACTCCTCGACCGCTTCCTCCATGTGCTGCTTTCGCAGGTAGAGGTTGGCCAAAATCTTGTGCAGGTCGGACATCTGGTCGGGAGGCGCATCGAGGTTCGAGAGCAGGTCATACGCCTCGTCGATCATTTCGAGCCGGTAATAGAGTTTGCCCAGGTAGAACTTCAGGACCGGCTGTTGCGGATTCCGCTGCACGGCCTCCTGATAGACCCGAATGATTTCGCCGGGCTCTCCCATCTCGAGATAAACCTCTTCGAGGCGGTGCAGCAGGATGATGTTGCCGGTCTTGCGGTAGACCTTTTCGAGAATCTCCACCGCGTTCTTGTTCTTGCCTTCTCGGAGGAGGGCCTCGACGAGCCCGATGTAGGCCGGCAGAAAGTTCTTGTCGCGTTTGATGGCTCCACGAAAGTACCGTCGAGCCTTCTCCGGGTGGCCACGCCCCAGCAGTTGACGGCCCACCTCGTACGTGATGGCGACCAGCAGGGCCGCCTCGGCGCGCTTGTCGTGGTCGGGCAGGTTGAGCTTCACCAGGCGATGCTGGGACTCGAGCGCATCGCTCCATTGCTCGAGTCTGACGTGGAGGTCGCGCTTGCGCATCAAGGCCATGAGGTTGGATGAGTCCAGTTTCAGGATCTCCTGAAGCGTCTGCAGCGCCTCTTCGAACCGTTTGGCCCCCTCCAGGTCCTTCGCGAGGGGCAGCAGCACGTCCACATTGCCCTCCGCAAGGGAGCGAGCGGCCCGGTGCAGGCGGATGGCCTCCGAATAGTTCTGCTCGAACCGGTAGGTGTTGCCCAGCCACAACAACGAGTCAGTGTGAGCGGGGTCCAGAGTCAGGGCTTTCTGGAATAAGTCGATCGCTTCGGCCGTCCGTCTCGACAGGAACGCATGGATCCCCGCTCGATGAAGGGACTCGACCTTCTCCACCCGCCGGCGGAGGCGGGTGCTTCGCCAATTCATGATCGTGTGCTTCGTGTCCCGGATGACGACCAGGACGGTCACGAGCACCGCCCCTGCGGCCAAGGCGAGCAGGAAAAGGGAGACCGGGCTCAGCTGGAAGGAAGTCGCCGAGGTGATCCGGAGGGTCACGAGACCCGGGTTCAAGCCATGCAGGTACCCGTAGAAGGCGACACCCAGGATGAGCAGAATCACGGTCAGCAGGACGCGGATCATCGCAACTCTCCGGCTATCTCCGTTCTCGTGCGCGCGCGGAACGTTTCTTGGGCACCGTCAGAGCGGGAACTGAAGCCGCCGCCTTCAGTGCCGGTACTCGGACCCGTTTGGCATCGCCCCAGAGTTTCTCCAGGCCGTAGTGCTCGCGAATGTCGGTGCGAAAGATGTGCACGACCACATCGCCGAAGTCCATCAGGATCCAGTGGGCGGTGGTGGCCCCTTCCAGGCTGAGCAGATGGACGCGCTGGGCCGAGAGGACGGCCTCGATGTGGTCCGCGATGGCTTTGACTTGCCGCTCTGAGTCCCCGGAGCAGAGAACCAAATAATCGGCGAAGGAGGTCAGCTTGGCGATATCAAGGATCAGGACGTCGGCGGCCTTCTTCTCGAGAGACGCCTGGGCGATGGCGAGCGCTTTAGCCTTGGACTCCGGTGCGATCGGTCTCCTCCCGATACAGATTGAGCTGCAGTATATAAGATTCCACCGGCGCAGGCAACAGGCCCGCCACGCTGAGCCGCTTGCGGAGCCGTGCGCGGATGTCGGAAGCCGAGGCGTCACAGGGGGGAAGTCCGAGGAGGGTCAGACCGGTTCCGCCGGGGATTGGGACGTCCAGCCGATCCTGGCGGCCGGCATCGAGCGCAGCCAGGGCGGCGGGGGCGATCCGCGGCAGGAGAGACAGGTCGACTAGGGTAGCAAACAGGTTGCCCGGGCGGGGCACCACCACGAAGTGGCAGGCCCGAAGCAGTTCGCTGGGCTGTCGCCAGTTCGGAAAGTCAAGGAAGGCATCCAGGCCGATGATAAAGAACAGATCCGCCTCTGGTCCGTGCTCGCGGCGGAACCAGCCCACCGTCTCGATCGTGTAGGACCTGGTCGCGCGCCGGGTTTCCACCTCCGAGAGCGTAAACGAAGGCTCGCCGGCGATGGCCCGCCGGACCATCTCAAGGCGATGCGTTGCTGGGGCGAGCGACTCCGGGCCTTTGTGCGGTGGGTCCCCCGACGGGATAAAGACCACCCGATCCAGATGAAGCCGGTCCCTCGTCTGGGCCGCGATGGCCAGGTGGCACCGGTGGGGAGGGTTGAAGGCTCCGCCAAAGAGGCCAATCTTCATAGAATCAGGACTGAGTGATGAGGACTGAGGACTGAGCTAGGTAATGGTCAGGACTCAGGATTGAGTGCTGAGAGGCAAAATCCGTCATCTCAGTCCTCAGCACTCAGTCCTCAGTCCTGCAGTTACAGAATCACCAAATTGTCTCTATGGATCACCTCCTCGTACTCCTGCGCGCCGATGGACTTCTGGATGTCTGCAGTCTTCAATCCTTTCATCCGCTCCAGCGTGTCGGAGGAGAAGTTGACCAGCCCCTTCGCGAACTCCTTGCCGTGTCGGTCCGTACAGGCGACTGCGTCGCCGGGGCCAAACTCGCCGGTCACGGCGACGATCCCGGACGGGAGCAGGCTTTTCCCGCGGCGTACCAGCGCCTCGACAGCGCCGTCGTCCAGGGTGAGCTTCCCCTTGGCACGCAGCGTAAAGGCGATCCAATGCTTTCGGCTGGTGAGCCGCCGCCCGCGGGGCAGAATAAAGGTTCCGGCTTGAGAGGTCCCCTCGAAGATGGCCGGCAAGAGGCCCGGCGTCTCGCCGTTCAGGATCAGGGTGGCCACGCCGTACTCCGCGACTTTCTTGGCGGCCTGAATCTTGGTGGCCATGCCGCCGGTTCCTTCGAAACTGCTGGAGACCCCCGCGCGTCGCTCGATGTCCTTCGTGATCTCGGGCACGACGGACATCAGGGTAGCGGAGGGGTTGCGCCGCGGATCGTCGCTGAACAGACCGTCCACGTCCGACAAGATCACCAGCAGATCGGCATCCACAAGGTGAGCGACCTGTCCCGCCAGGGTGTCGTTATCCCCGAACCGGATCTCGTCCACGGCGACGGTGTCGTTCTCATTGATGACGGGGATCACTCCGAAATCAATGAGGGTGGTTAGGGTGTGGCGCGAGTTCATGAAGCGCCGGCGATCCGCCAGGTCCTGATGGGTGAGCAGGATTTGGGCGACTTTTTGATCCAGCCGCTCGAAGGCCTTCTCATACGCCCACATCAGGCGGCTCTGACCCACCGCCGCCGCCGCTTGCTTCACCGGCAAGCTCTTCGGGTAGGCCTTCAAGCCCAGCTTCTGGATGCCGGACACAATGGCCCCCGAGGAGACCAGCAGCACCTCTCGACCGCCGGACCTCACCGCGGATATCTCGCTGGCCAAGCGGTCGATGCGATCGGCTCGAAGGCCTGAATCTCGGGAGGCCACGAGGCTGCTCCCGATCTTAACCACGACGCGCTTGGCCTGCTTCAGGAGCTGGTCGCGCACGGTGCCCTCAACGAATCGACCTGTTTCCCCACGAAGTCGAGGAGCGCCTCCAGTCCTTCCCGAGAGACGGATGAGATCGGGAAGAAGCGCAGCCGATGGCGCTTGCAATAGGACCGCAGTCGTTCCAGCCGTTGCCCGTTGCCTTGGATGTCCAGCTTGGTTCCCACCACCGCAAAGGGTCTCGTCGTCAGCGGCGGATCGTACGCAGCCAGCTCCTTCCGCATGACTTCGAAACTGGTGGCCGGATCCTCTGGGGCCCACTCGGAAATGTCCACTAGGTGGAGCAGGAATGCGGTGCGCTCGATATGCCGGAGAAACTGCATCCCCAACCCCTTGCCCTCGTGCGCGCCCTCGATCAAGCCGGGGATATCGGCCATCACGAAGCTGCCCTCGTCCCCCCAGGAAACCACACCGAGATTCGGGACCAGGGTCGTGAACGGGTAGTCGGCGATCTTGGGTCGGGCCGCCGAGAGGGCCGCGATCAGCGTGGACTTGCCGGCATTCGGAAGCCCGACCAGCCCCACGTCCGCCAACAACTTCAGCTCCAGACGGAGCCACCGCTCCTCTCCCGGTGTCCCGGGCTCGAATTGGGTCGGTACGCGATTGGTGGACGTCGCAAAATGAGTATTGCCCCGGCCACCCCGTCCCCCTCGCGCCACGACCGCCTCCTGGCCATCCGCCGTCAAATCAACGAGCATCTCCCCCGTGGCGTCGTCGAACACGATCGTTCCGACGGGCACCTGGATGCGCACATTCGGGGCCGTCTTCCCGTGTCGGTTGGACCCTTCGCCGGGTCCGCCCGGCTTGGCTTGGTAGTGTTGCTGGTAGCGGAGGTCCAACAGCGTGGTGAGCCGACGAGAGGCGACGACCACGACCTGCCCTCCATTCCCGCCATCCCCGCCGTCCGGGCCCCCGCGCGGGACGAACTTTTCGCGCCGAAAACTACAGACGCCGTCCCCGCCTCGCCCGGCTTTGACGAAGATGCGAACCTCATCAACGAACATGGTGTTCCACTCTATGTGTGACCCGTGGACTCGAGGGGATCGGGCGGGCGGACACAACGGGCTGATGAGCGGGAGCAGGAGAGCGGACGGAGCGGTCAGGAGGCCGGAGTCTGAGACGCGTTCGGCGCGTTTGGATACACGCTGACTCGCTGACGGTCACGTCCACCTTCAAATTTCACGACCCCGGAGACCATCGCGAACAGCGTGTGATCGCGCCCGATCCCGACGTTGAACCCGGGGTGGATCCTGGTGCCCCTCTGCCGGACGATAATACTGCCGGCTGTGACGCTCTCGCCTCCGTATGCTTTGACGCCGAGGTACTGCGGGTTGCTGTCTCGTCCGTTCCGGGAAGACCCGCCGCCTTTCTTTGTTGCCATCGACCGCTCCTTCTTTCGATCGCCCGATCCTTCGCTCGCGCGGTTCAGGCCGTCGCGATGTCGGTGATCCGCACCTGTGTGAAGCTCTGGCGGTGTCCTTTGGTCCGCCGGTAGTTCTTACGCCGCTTCTTCTTGAACACCATCAGGGAGCGAGTGCGTCCCTGTGCGAGGATCTCGGCGGTTACGCGTGCCCGTTCAACCCACGGTCGCCCGACCACGAGGCCGGCATCGCCGTGGATCAACCGGACCTGCTTCAACTCCACGATGCCGCCGACGTCGCCCGGAAGCCGTTCGACCTTCAAGATTTCTCCGGGCTGCACCCGATACTGCTTACCGCCGGTCTCGACGATTGCGTACATCTGCTAGGGCTCCTCGATTTACAAAGCTTGTTTCTTTAACATACAACGCAAAAGACTGTCAAGGTTGAGGGGCCATCGAGCCCGCGACCAGCGCCCATGTCCAGTCGCCATGATGTCAGCCGTGTCGGCTCTCGATCGGGCTGCGAGGGTGCGTGGGCAGTCGTGGAGTCGCTTGACGCCCTTTCCAGGGCGCTGCTATAGTGGCTTCAGCCCGCAGTCAGGGCCGCTCCGAACGGCATTCACCCGATCAGAAGTCATGCTTGAGCCGAGCGAGAAAATCTGGATGGATGGGGCCTTCGTGAACTGGGGCGACGCCTCCGTGCACGTCCTGACCCATTCGCTGCACTACGGGCTGGGCGCCTTCGAGGGTATCCGCTGCTACAAGGGCCGTGAAGGGTCTGCAATTTTTCGCCTCCCGGAGCACGTGGATCGGCTCTTCGAGTCGGCCCACATCGCCATGATGGAGATCCCCTACGACAAGAAGCAGATCACGGACGCGATCGTGGAGACGGTCCGCGTCAACAAGCTGGAGGCGTGCTATATCCGGCCGCTGATCTATGTCGGCTACGGCGCGATGGGACTCTATCCGGGTGACAATCCGATCAAGGTGGCGATTGCGGCCTGGCGGTGGGGCACGTACCTCGGAGAGGAGGCGCTGGCCAGCGGTATCCGGGCGAAGGTCTCTTCCTTCACCCGCCACCACGTCAACGTGTCCATGACTCGCGCCAAGATCTCCGGGTACTACGTCAACTCGATCCTGGCCAAGCGTGAGGTGAAGGCGGACGGCTACGACGAGGCGATCCTTCTCGACCCGGACGGCTACGTGGCCGAATGCACGGGCGAAAACATCTTCATCGTCCGGAAGGGGAAGCTCCAGACCACTCCGCTCACGTCCATCCTGGAGGGGATCACTCGCAACTCGGTCCTGCAACTGGCCCGCGAACGGAAGATGCCGGTAAGCGAGGAGCGATTCACGCGGGATGCGATGTACGTCGCCGATGAGGTGTTCCTGACCGGGACAGCCGCCGAAGTGACGCCCGTGCGCGAGATCGACGGCCGCCGGATCGGCAACGGCACGCCGGGCCCCATCACCCGGGATCTCCAAAAGGCCTTCTTCCAGATCGTTCGTGGCGAGGATCGCGCCCACCACGAGTGGCTCACCCGCGTCTGATTTCCGAGCCCTCAGCGCTCAGCCTTCAGCTTTCAGCCGTCCACGGTCAACGGTCAGCCGTCGGCATTGTGAGCTACGGTGTCGCCGGGGCCGGTGCCTGGGCTCCACCGGCGGGTGAGGACTCAGCCGATGGCGCCTGGGTGGGGGGAGTCTGAGTCTGCGGGGAAGCGGGGGAAGACTGGGCTCCGGTCGCCGGTGTCTCCGTCGGCTCAGCCGGAGCGGCGCCCTTGTTGAGGTCAATGACAGTCGAGGAGAAGGTTCGCTCTTTGGAGAGGACCGCCAGGCCGAGCGAGGTCAGCATGAAAATGATCGCCGCCGCCACCGTGACCTTACTCAAGAAGTTCGCAGGACCGCGGCTCCCGAACACCGTCTGACTTGATCCACCGAAGGCCGCGCCGATTTCGGCTCCCTTCCCGGCCTGCAGCAATATCGCGCCGATCATCAAGAAACAGACGAAGACGTGGATCACGACGGCCAGCGTGTACATGGAACCTCCTTCTTCCCTCCTGAGCGGCTACCGAGCGGTGGCCTGTGCAGAGCGAATGATTGTAGCAAAGGACTGAGGATCCAGACAAGCTCCTCCCACCAATGCTCCGTCCACCTGAGGAGAAGCCAGAAAGCCGCCGATATTCGTGGTGGACACGCTGCCCCCGTACAAGATCCGGATCGCCTGCGCCGCCTCGCTGCCCCACTCGCTCGCCACGACGGCGCGGAGCCGCTCGTGCACCAAGGTGACCTGCCCGGGTGACGCGGCCTGGCTCGTCCCGATCGCCCAGACCGGCTCGTAGGACAGCGTCACCAGCAGCATCCCGTCCTTGGCGGTTCCGGTGAGTCCCTCGAGGAGCTGGCCGGTGACGACCTCCTCCGTGCGCCCGGCCTCGCGCTCTGCCAGTGTTTCTCCCAGGCACAGGATGGGCCGCAGCTCGTGCCGAAGCGCTGCGCGCACCTTCTGGTTGATCTCGGCGTCGGTTTCCTTGAAGAGCCGCCTTCGCTCCGAGTGCCCTACGATCACAGACCGGCAGCCGAGCTCTTTGAGCATGGGCGCAGAGACTTCGCCCGTAAAGGCGCCCTGGTCCTCCCAATGCAGATTCTGCGCGGCGAGCGTAAAGGGACTGGACCGCGGCAGTGCCTGGGCGACGGCGTGCAGGGCGGTAAAGGGCGGCGCCAGGATCACGTCGATTCCGGCGATGGTGGGGACGAGGGCCGAAAGACGATGCACGAGGTCGGCCGCTTGGGACGCGGTCTTGTGCATCTTCCAGTTGCCCACGATGAGGATGCGACGCACAGCCACCTCAGAGAAAGCCGGCAGGTTTGCGTACGGCGGCCGAGCGCTCAGTGCTGCTGGTCGGGCAGCGCCGCGAGGCCGGGCAACTCCTTCCCTTCGAGGAGCTGGAGGGTAGCGCCACCGCCCGTGGAGATGAACGACATGCTCTCGGATTCACCGGCGCGATGCACCGCATCGCCGGTGTCGCCTCCGCCGACGATCGTCAAGGCGTACGCGTTGGCCACCGCATGGGCCAAGGCGAACGTGCCGCGCGAAAATGCGTCCACCTCGAACACGCCCATCGGACCGTTCCAGAGGATCGTCTTGGCATTCTGGACCGCCTCGCCGAACAACCTCACGGAGGCCGGCCCGATGTCCATCCCGTACCAGCCTTTCGGGATTTCCTGCACGGGTACGATCTTGGTCTCGGCTCCCGGTTCGCGCCCCGCCGCCACCACGCAGTCCACCGGCAGATAAAACTTCACCCCGCGCGCGAACGCGTGCTCCTGGACGCCTTTGGCAAACTCCAGCATATCGTCCTCGACGAGTGAATCACCGATCTCGAGACCCATCGCCTTGATGAACGTGAAGGCCATGCCGCCGCCGATTATGACCTTGTCCACCCGCCTGCCGAGGTTCTCGATCACGCCGATTTTCCCCGACACCTTGGCGCCGCCCAGGATGGCCACGAACGGTCGCATCGGATTCGCGACCGCGCCCTCCATATACTCGATTTCCTTTTTCATGAGATAGCCGGCCGCCGCCTCTTTGATGAACTTCGGGACCCCCACCATCGACGCATGCGCCCGATGGGCGGCCCCGAACGCATCATTTATATAGACATCGCCCAAGGAGGCCAGGCCGCGAGCGAACTTCTCGTCGTTCTGCTCCTCTTCCGCATGGAAGCGGAGGTTTTCCAGCAGCAGCACGTCGCCGGATTTCATGCGGTTGACCATCCGCTCGACCTCCGGACCGACGCAATCGGGTGCGAAGGCGACCTCCTTCCCCAGCAACCGCTGCAGCCGTCTGGCGACCGGAGCCAGGCTGAATCTCGGATCCGGTTTTCCCTTGGGGCGGCCCAGGTGCGAGCACAGGATGACCCTGGCGCCCTCATCGACGGCGCGATTGATGGTGGGCAGGGTGGACCGGATGCGGGTATCGTCCGTAATCTGCAGCGCAGGGTCGAGGGGAACGTTGAAGTCGGCCCGGATAATGACGCGCTTCTTGCGAAGGGTCAGGTCCTCGATCGTCTGCTTGCGCAGGTTCATGGGATCTCCTTCAGCATCCGTGCCCCGGCTCGGGTCCGGTGAGGCCGCGGATGCGTGAGGCGGGAAGAGTCGTCACGTGCGGGGGACCGTCAGCCCTTGGCCGCGAGGAACTTGATCAAATCGCGCACGCGACAGGAATACCCCCATTCATTGTCGTACCAGGCGATGACTTTCACCATGCGACGCTCAACGACCGAGGTCAGTGGGGCGTCCAGCGTGGCGGAGTGCGGATCATCATTCTGATCCACGGACACGATCGGCGCCTCCGAGTACTGCAAGATACCCTTCAGGGGGCCCTCGCTGGCGCGACGGAACGCGGCGTTGACCGACTGGACATCGCAGTCCTTCTCGGTCTCGACCGTCAGATCCACCACGGAGACATTCGGCGTGGGGACGCGGATGGCCATGCCGTCCATCTTGCCCTTGAGCTGCGGGAGGACCAGATGCAAAGCCTTGGCGGCCCCGGTGGTGGTGGGCACCATGGACAGAGCGGCGGCCCGTGCCCGGCGCAGATCCTTGTGTGGGAGATCGAGGAGCTGCTGATCGTTGGTGTAGGAATGAATAGTGGTCATGAGGCCGTGGCGAATCCCGAAGGCTTCCAAGAGCACCTTGGCCACTGGTGCCAGGCAATTCGTCGTGCAGGATGCGTTGGAGATGATGGTGTGCTTCTGCGGGTCGTACATCGCTTCGTTCACGCCCAGGACCAGCGTCACGTCCGGGTCCTTCGCCGGGGCGGTGATCACCACGCGTTTGGCGCCGGCCGCCAGGTGGCGACTCGCGCCCTCTCGATCCGTAAACCGACCCGTGGACTCGATCACGAGGTCCACGCCGAGGTCCTTCCAGGGCAGTTCTTTGGGGTCTTTCTTGGCGAGGATCGTAATGGGCGTGCCGTCGACGAGCAGACGATCCTCGCGCGCCTCCACCTGGGCCTTGAGGGTGCCGTGCACAGAGTCGTATTTCAGCAGATAGGCGAGCGTCGGCGCGTCGGTGAGATCATTGACGGCGACGTACTGCAGCGCCGGATCGCCCAGCGATGCCCGCAGGACGTTCCGGCCGATCCGTCCGAACCCGTTGATCCCGATACGAATCGCCATGGGCTCCGTGGTGCCCCCGAGATAAAAAATGCCGGGCGATCGCCGTCCGGCACCGAGGCTGCATCGTACTCAGGCGTGAAATTCTTGTCAAGGTCTTCGGGAGCGTTGCGGTACCCTTGGTTGGAAGACCTGCCGCTAGAGCCAGTCCCCGAGGGGTCGATTTTCCCAGCAGGTTGGCGGATCCTCGTGGAGGTGCAAAAACAAAGTCGATACATCAAGCGCTCACCATATTAGCGTGCCAGGGGCAAGCATTTGATTTACCTGGGTAGCCCACCTATACTGATTGTGGTGAATCCAGACGCACAAAGATGGGTTGAGCTTGCAGCCTATGATTTGGCGACGGCTGAGGCCATATTGGCCTCCAGGCGATATCTCTACGTGACTTTCTGCTGTCAGCAGGCTGTCGAGAAACGCATCAAGGCGCTCATGGTCGATCGGACGAGAGAGTTTCCGCCGCGGACTCACGATCTCACGCGGCTTGCCCACCTGGCCAAGCTAGAATTGAGTGAGGATCAGGAGGTGTTCCTACGGACGTTGACGAAGTACCATGTTGGGACCCGCTACCCAGAGGAAGTCAGTGCACTGGCCGGAGCGCTTACCCGCGTAATCTCGGAACAGACCATTTCCCGCACCAAGGAGTTCCTCCGATGGCTCGAGACGCTGCTCCCGTAGACGCGATTGCGAAGCGGACACTGGCCCTGCTCATGGAGCGAATCCCTGTGACGGAGGCCTATCTCTTCGGGTCCAGTCGGGCCGGCACTGCGGACGAAGACAGTGACATTGACATTGCCGCCTTCAGCCCAGCGGTGGCTACGCTTCCCATCGAGCGCAGGATCGATCTGATGGTCCAGGTCGAGCGGCAGGTCGGTGCTCCCGTCGAGCTCCATTTGTTCAGTCACGAGCAGCTTGCGGAAGCCCGCCCCAGCAACTTCTTTGGTTACCTCCGCAGTCACGGCAAGCGCATACTCTAGACGCTGCGTAACGGCTAAGAGACTCCCGGTACCTTTTGGTAGCGCACTATGATTCTATGCGGGAAGCCGAATTCCCTCATCCTCCTCGGCGCCACGACCCTGGAGACCCTTGGCCTCGGCGTTGATCCGATCCACAAGCGCCTCATTTCCATCGAAGCCCCGATGGCTTGAGACCGTTCGTTAAATTCGGAAAAGTTTCCTAGTTTCTTTCCCAACGCCAGAACCCTGCCACCAGAGCCAGTCCTCACGGGGTCGATTTTGCCGAAAACTCGGCGTATGCTTTTGGAGGCTCAAAAACAGATCCAATTGCCCGTTCCATCTTCTCGCTCGATGATATACTTGATTAAGTTCTAGTCTCGCGGATGTGTAGGAGGCGTTGAACGTGTTCATCCGTCTCTTATTCATGTTTTTCGCCACATCCGCATTCCTTACGACTCTCACAATGCCTGCATTCGCGCTGGAGGTAGGCTCACGAATACCGGACGGACGGGATATCTACTATAGGCACTATGCATACACCTGGTCGGACTACCTACATCTTCGTGCAGATGGCTCCTATCGACAGATCACTCGGCACCATCTCTACGTGGAGGAGAAGGACCGTGGGAAGTGGGCGCAGGACCTCAAAGGAGATCTTCTTCTAAAATCTGACGCCCACTACCACAGCATCGTCTCGGGGGACCTGCGGATCTCAGTCTGGCACCAAGACAGATTGCAGACTTTACCTGATCTTAAGGAAAGGATCAGGAGCTTCCTCAAGGTCAACCGATCAGACACGTTCCCCGCAGAGGAGGTAGAACGCATTCGTGAGAGGGCATTCTCCGACGATCCAAAACTGAAAATCGGCGACATCTCCGCTTCTGGAGTCAATCCGGTCAAGAGGAATGACTTAGAAGGGCTGCTTATTGCGATTGATGAGTTCATGACAAGTGACACTAAGAACGTCTTCGTTCTCAAGCCGCTCGCCTATCGTTCGGCTGTGATTTTTGTGGATGAGAACAGAGTATCTCTCACCACGATCGTGATCGATCAAGAGTTAGCTCAGCCTCCTCATCCAGCACACACTGCCGACAAACACGGCTACCAAGAAATCGACGCTGCGACATTCGATGAGGAGTCAAAGGATACTCAGCCGTTTCTTTTCTATCCAGGTATGGGCGAACTACTAAAGCGTCGTAAGGAGAATTGAACCCGATTCTGGCTTCGGTTTCGCGACGGTAACCAGTTGACTAACCAGTGGACTAAGTGTACGATCGTGGGCGGAGGGGAAGGATGGCCGTCAATATTCATGAAGCCAAGACCCATTTCTCCAAGCTTATCGAACGCGTCCTTCAGGGAGAAGAGATCCTTATCGCGAAGGGAGGCCGGCCGGTGGCGCGCCTAGTGCCCGTCGAGCCGCTAAAAGTCCGCCGCCTGCCTGGGAGCGCCAAAGGGCAGGTGAAGATCGGCCAAGACTTCGATGCACCGCTCCCGAAGCGCCTGCAACGGGCTTTTGGGTGAGACTGCTCCTCGACACCGCCCCGTTCCTCTGGTGGATTACGGACAACGATCGCCTCTCTGAGCGGGCTCGAGAGCTACTGGGCGACGCCGATAATGAAGTCTGGTTCAGCGCGGTCAGCAGTTGGGAACTCGTCATCAAGGCCGCGCTCGGCCGCGTGAGGCTGCCCGAGAAAGCCGAGCGGTTCATTCCCAAACATCTCGCGATCAATGGCTTTCAGATCCTTCCCATCCATCTGCGGCATACCCTCCGGGTGGCTGGCCTGCCGGACCATCACCGCGACCCGTTTGACCGGCTGCTGGTCGCGCAAGCCCTCGTTGAGGGACTCACCCTACTGAGCACCGACCGACAATTCAGCCGGTATGCCGCCCCGGTGGTGTGGTAGAGCCCTGAGTGAAGAGAAACCCAACATGCTCGGCGGGCGCACCCTCAAGAGCACGCCCCCAGAACCTGTCCCCGAGGGGTCGATTTTCCTAGCAGGTTGGCGTATTCTCGTGCAGGGACAAAAACAAAATGCATGGCCATATGAAGCTTCAGAATCCGATCGGCTAATACAATGCAGAGTAAGATCATGCGAGCGCCTTTTCATTTCGTGGCTCTACGCTTCTGTCTAGTCGTGCCGTTTATATTCGTCTCCGTGAATACACCGGGATGTGCTACTGGTGTTGCGCAATCAGCGGCGCAGAGTGTGGGCATGGAACCGATTGCGGCGACTGGCCAAGATCAAACCGGTGTCACTGCCGATCTGAGGGCGATCGAAGGCCGAGATCCTGTATCAGACTTTCAGGGAGCAATTGCGGCACAGGACTTCCGACTAGTTGGCCTGAGATGGGGACCGCCCTCCTATGTCGTCTTTCCCGGTGTTCCGGACCTTCTTGCAGGAAATGCTTCGGAAAGATATGGGACAAGATTATTCGACTCTGGCAGTGATTGGATTCGGAGCGAGCAGCACAAACGCTTGAAATTTCTCGCTGTGGAATACGCAACAAGGTACAATCGGTTACTTCTGGACAACATCATTATCACGACTGAAAACGGGTTCGTTAGAATTCATCACGGAGAGACCCTCGTCCAGTTTGAAAATGAGCAATTACAACATCTCAAAGTAGTCGAGAAGGTCGTAGACCGAAGTAACACTATGCGGTTTAGCCTTGGTTCTAGCGAGAGATTGACCTATGTTCGCATTTACAACCCCTTTTCTTTTCCCGTCGTCTACAAGGCGATCTTCTGGGAGGAGGGGAAAAATGCCTTTGTGCAAATAGCTTCCTGGCGCGTTGCACCCCGGGGAGAGACCCTCGAGCCGTATCCTGCTCCTCTCCAACAGGTAATCATATTCGACCTTGCACCCTACACAAGCAAGAGCTAAAGCTCCAAGACTCCTCCTGACAGATCAAGACGTATCTCTCCTGTGCTCAATGTTGCTTAATCGCACCAACCGACATCACCTATTACTTCTTATTACTTCTTACTTCCGGCGACTGAGGTACACCCGGGTTGCCTGAATCGCTCCAACTGCGCGCGTCCACCTCTATCCACGCATCACGTAAGATGGGGCGGGTTCGTGGCGATGGTAGTAGCGACATTGCGGGTGAGTCAGGCTAATGGGCGGTCCCCCTCACCTCAGCCCTCTCCCTCCAGGGGCGAGGGTTGCAGGTAGGGTTCGACCGCTGGAGCCTGTATCAGAGCTGAGTTGTCCTCCAGCTTTCCACGGTCGCATGTGGGGGGGCGGAGAGGCGGCAGCGACATTGCGGGTCCGCCGTGCTGGTGTGCCGGGTACCCGTCGCTCCCAGGAATGCAACGGGCGATGAAGAACGAGCGAGGCCCTGCCGCGCTTGGCTGCAGGAACAGTCAAGGGCGGATCGGAAAACACCCCAATTCTGATTGGGGGAGTGCGCGATGTGAGGAATAACGAGCATCAAGTCTGCGCACGCCGCCGAGGCGGTGAGGCGGCAGGGGGGCGCCGCAGCCGTTCTTCCGGTAGCTACAGCAGCCAGGCGGGCGCGCGCCGGAGCAGAGCCCTCCGCCCCACCACATGCTTAGATTTTCATCGCCCCTTTCACTTCTTCCAGCGTGCGGTGTGAGACTTCCTGGGCACGCTGGGTGCCCTGACGGACGATTTCCTCCACCTGATCCGGCTTCGCCGTCAGTTTCTTCCTTCCATCCCAGATGGGCGTCAGCCGCTCCACGATCTTGTCCGCCACCAAGGCTTTGCAGTCGATGCAGCCGATCTCGGCGGTTCGACATTCTTTGTTGACGCGGTCCTTCACGGCCTGGGTTGAAAAAATCTTGTGAAAGTCGAACACCGGGCAGATGTCCGGATTCCCCGGGTCAGTACGTTTCACCCGCGCCGGGTCCGTCACCATCGTCTTGAGCTTCTGGCGCACCACCGGTTCGGCGTCGGACAGATTGATCGTGTTCCCGTAGCTCTTGCTCATTTTCCGTCCGTCGGTGCCGAGCACCTTGGGGAACTGGGTCAGGTGTTCCTTCGGCTCCGGAAACACCGACCGGTACAGACTGTTGAACCGACGGGCGATCTCCCGGGTGAGCTCCAGGTGCGGAAGCTGATCCTTCCCGACCGGCACATAGTCGGGTTTGTAGAGCAGGATATCGGCAGCCTGGAGGACCGGATAGCCCAGGAATCCATAGGTGGAGAGATCGCGCTCCTTGATCTCCTCCTGCTTTTCTTTGTAGGTTGGGTTCCGCTCCAGCCAGGGGATCGGCACGATCATCGACAACAGCAGGTGCAGGATGGCATGGTCGGGATTTCTCGACTGGACGAACAGCGTGGAGCGCTGTGGATCGAGGCCGGCCGCCAGCCAGTCGATCACGAGCTCCCGCGTGAACTCCTTGATCCGGGCGGTGTCTTCATAATTGGTCGAGAGGGCGTGCCAGTCGGCAACGAAGAAAAAACAGTCGTACTGGTCCTGCAGTGCCCTCCAGTTGTCGAGCGCGCCCAGGAGGTTGCCGAGGTGCAACAGCCCGCTGGGTTGCATGCCGCTGAGGACTCGATGTCGGGCCATTGGCTTGGTTCGCTCCTTCCGCCGTGATGGTCCGCTCAGCCGGGTGGCAGGACGTTCGACAGGATCGTGCCGGCCATGGCATCCACCAGCGTGCCCATGACGGTCTGAATGACATGGATCTGAGGATCCAGCACGATCAGTCCCACGATGATCAGCATCCCGTAGGGCTCGAGGCGGCCGACCGCCGCGGCCGATCGCGCCGGGAGCAGGCTGGTGAGCACGCGTCCTCCATCCAGCGGCGGGATCGGAATTAAATTAAAGGTCATGAGCAGGACGTTGATAAAGACGGAATAGAGGGCCATCGCAGCCAACGGGAGCAAGAGCAGGCCCGCGAGGTCGCGGCGAGGAGCCATGCCGGGCTGCGGTGGCCAGGAGTCCGCGAGCGAAGGGTCCACGGACAGGAGCAGGCTGAGCACGAAGGCGCTCGCCACCGCGAGGAGCAGATTCATCCCGGGCCCGGCGGCAGCCACCAGCGCCATGTCACGACGCGGGTTTCGGAGTCGCGCCGGATTCACGGGCACTGGTTTCGCCCATCCCAGAAAGAACCCGCCCGGCATCAAGAGACACAGCAACGGAAGAATCACGGTCCCGATGGGATCCACGTGTGCGAGCGGATTCATCGTGAGCCGTCCCCGTTCCCGGGCGGTGGCATCTCCAAGCCGGTTAGCGACCCAGCCGTGGGCGTACTCGTGCAGCACCATGGCCAGGAGAAGCGGCAGGCCCATATAGGAAATGGTGTGGAGGATCTGGGGGAGAGAATTCATCGACGTGCTGCCAGGCTCCGTCAGTTGAGCAAGACGAATTTGCCTTGTTTGACCTGAATGAGGTACGTGCGGCGGTCCAGCGTCCCTGAGGGACCAAACGCCGCCGGCCCTCCCAATGTGGGCAGATCCGTAAAGGCTACGAGATCATCCCGGACATCCTTCCCGCTGGTCGCACCCCGGCGGATTGCCTCCAACACGAGACGCGTGGCATCGTACGCCAGGGCCGAGAACAAGGAGGGGGTGGTCTGGTAGCGCCGTCGATAGCGCGCGACAAAATCCTGAACGGTCGGGTCGGGACTGTCCAGGAAGAAGCCGTCCACGAAGACGCCGCCCTCGATGGACCGGTCGGCAAATTTGAACAGGTCCGGCGAGTTCCACCCATTGCTGCCCAGCAGGGGCACCTTAATGTCATAGAAAAGCAATTGGGGTGCGATCAGGGAAATCTGTTCGTAGTCCCCCGGCAGGAAGATAGCATCGAAGCCCGGCGTGTAGTTGATGCGAGGCAGGCCTTTGCTGGTCTTGGTCGTGGTCGTCGTGCCGTACCGTTTGAGGTCTTCCGCCTTGAGCCGCTTGATCGGGGCGCTGAAGTCGTGGTCCGTTTCCTCATAGGAGTCCACCGCGATGATTTCGCCCCCGTGCTGCCGCACCAACTGGGAGAACAGGCGCGTGAGCTCATGTCCGTACGTCGTGTCGGGGTGCAGGATACAAAACCGGCGATACCCCTGCCGGCCGACGGCGAAGTCAGCGATGCGCTGCGCTTGTTGCGGGTACGTGAGCGCGGCGCTAAACACGTAGCTCCCGAAGCGCCACACCTCGGGCGCGGTGGCGGCTGGTGTGATGAAGGGGACCTCCGTCTGCTCCCCGAGCGCGGCCGCGGCGGGAAGATCACGGGAGAGGAACGGCCCGATGACCGCCATGGGCTGATACTCGGCCAGGAGCTCGGTGAGCTCCGTGCGAAAGCGGTTTCGATCGGGCGGGCTGTCCTTGACGATGAGTCCGACCGAGGCCAGCCCCAAGCTCTCTTTGGCTTTATCCAGCGCCAGGCGGACTCCGTTCAGCGCCTCGTTGCCAAAGGGTCCCAACTGACCGGAGAGGGGAAGGACCGCAGCGATGACGTGCTGGCTGGCTTTCACTTTGGATTTGAACGATCCGAGCGTCTCAGTCGCAGTTTGCGCGTAGGCGTGGTTGGGGAAGCGAAGGAGGAAGATGCGGATCGATCGTTCCGCGAGGTGGTCTTCCCCGCTGGCCAAGTGCAACTCAATGAGACGGATCAACGCCACGTCGCCGGGGAAGGTCGTCGGATAGGCGTCGCGCAGCCGGGTGAGCGCCCGCCGGTCCATCTTGTGGACGACCAGGTCGTGAATGCGTTCCCGGACGGCCAACCGCTGGTCATCCGGGGAGAGCGCCATCTCGTCGAGCCAGGACTGGACAGCGCGCACAAAATCGCCCTTGATAACCTGGATATCGCCGATCATCTTCAACGCGTCCCGTTGGGTCTCGCGGTCTGGCGCGAGGCTGCGTGCCTCCGCCAACACCGGCAGGGCCGCGTCGACATTGCCAAGCTGAATCTGCGCCGTTCCCATCAGGATGCGTGCGCGACCGACCAGACTGGAGTTTGGGTAATCAGTGAGGAGAAGATCCAGGTATTCGATCGCCTCGGTGGGATTCTTGTCCCCGACCAAGGCGCCGGCCATCAACAGGTAGGCATGGTCCAGGTAACGCGAGTGAGGATTGGCGGCGATGAAGGCCCTGAGAATCTCCAGCGCTGCGGGTTCCTGGTGGAGATCGATCAGATTCTTCGCACGTTCGAGGGTCGCCTCCGCCTGCGGATCACTCTTAGGCGCGCCGCGCTCGGACTTCGGCCCGGCCGCCTTCGCGGAGAGACCCTCCCAGAGCGGCACGGTGGTGACCAGGGCCGGCACGATGAGGAAGGCGAGCAACAGGCCCGGCGTCATGAGACCGCCTCGCCGTGCGCCAAGCGATGTGAGACGAGAGAGACGCAGGCCTGACCGAGAGAGACGGGGACGTTGTGAGGATCGAGGCATGCGGAGGTCTTCCCGACATTGCAGGCACCCGAACGCGGTCGAGTTTCTACACTATAGGAAACCGTGCTTTCATGTGTCAAGCCGCGGACTAATCGTATCCTGTTGTCTTCTCAAGTGTTGTTCGCTATAGTTCTGACGGTCTTGCTGATTCTTCGCCCCCACTGATCCCGCAGCCGATGACGCTCACGCGCACGAGGCCCGGTAAGCCCGACCGTTCCGGCACGCAGGCTCGGGTGGATCAGTACCTGGACGAGCTTCGTGTAGAAGGCGGGCTGGCACGGAATACGTTAGAAGCCTACCGGCGGGATTTGAGGAAGTTCCTGGCCTACCTCTTGGCGTCGGGCGTGAATGATCCTGCGTCGGCGACGCCGCAAACCCTGTCGAGGTTCCTGGCACATCTAAAAGAATCGGCGCTGGCTCCAGCCTCCACGGCCCGATGCCTGGCAGCGCTCCGCGGGTTCTTTCGCTTCCTCTGTCGGGAGGGCTTGGCCAAGCAGAACCCGATGATCAACCTGGGCGCGCCGCAGCCCTGGGGACGCCTTCCCAGAACCCTGACCCAGGAAGAGGTGACTCGGCTCCTGGACCTCCACCCCGGGAAGCGCCCGGAAGAGATCCGCGACGCGGCCATGGTGGAGCTGCTGTATGCGACGGGGCTTCGGGTGTCGGAACTGGTGAGCGTCGAGGCTCCGCATCTCAACCTCGATGTCGGCTATGTGCTGGCATCTGGGAAGGGAGGGAAGCAGCGGGTTGTCCCGATCGGAGAACCGGCTCGTCGAAAGGTGAGCGCTTACCTCGACCTCGCTCGAGGCCCTTTGCTAAAACGGCGCATCTCGCCCTTTGTGTTTGTGACCCGACGTGGGACGAAACTGACTCGGCAATGTTTCTGGCAGGTGCTCCGGAACCGCGCGCGGCGAGCCGGCATCTCCAAGCGGATCTCTCCGCACATGCTCCGACACTCGTTTGCGACCCATTTACTGGAGCATGGGGCGGACCTCCGGTCGGTCCAGGCCATGCTGGGACATGCCAGCATCTCGACGACCCAGATCTATACGCATGTGGAGCGGGAACGCTTGAAGCGGGTGCATACTGAATTGTTTCCGCGCAAACAGCGGCGGCGGATAAAAGCGCAGCGCTAAGCGGCTTCAGGACTGAGGACTGAGGACTGAGGACTGAGGACAGAGAGGAGGGACAGGAGCTTACAACCAGGAGTCCGCGTTTCTCCGATAAACCGCAGTCCTCAGCTCTTCGATTTCAGCCCTAAAGAAACCTCAGTCCTCATAGCTCAGTCCTCAGCACTGTTCCGTTGTCATCGAGCCGGTTGACAAGCCCCAGAGGACTTGGTACCATCCGCAAATCCTGAGCAAGTTTGAACTTTTGGGCGGATAGCTCAGCTGGGAGAGCGCTGCCCTTACAAGGCAGAGGTCACAGGTTCGATCCCTGTTCCGCCTACCATGGTTATCGAGTTGCCGGGAGAAACCGGCCATCCCTGGGCCTTCTACCAGCATGAGTTATGATTCCACCTGGATCTCGGTGGAGTCTATCCATCGAATCACCACCTATCCTGTATGGGGCCGTCGTTCAGCCTGGTTTAGGACGCCAGATTGTCAATCTGGAGGTCGCGGGTTCAAATCCCGTCGGCCCCGCCAGTTTTCCCCTTACCGAATGAGATGCGCATTGCGCCATGAGAATTACCCCCACGGCGGAGGAGATGTGTTAGGGCAATGATATTTCCCACCGGTCCCATGGGGCTCATCGCGTCGCTCGGGTCGGTGGCCACAGTCGTTCTGCTGGTCCTGTTGTTCTTCTCGGTGGTGTCCTGGGCCATCATCCTTTCTAAATGGCGATCCTTCCGGTCCATTGATAGGGAAGACCGGCGCTTTCTCAGCTTGTATGTGCGCGCCAAAGACAAGGATGACGTACGCCGCCCGGCCCGGCGAATGGAGACCAGCCCCAGCGCGGCTGTGTTTGTCGGTGTGATGGACCGGGTGCACCCCGAGACAGAGGGTCCCGCCCGGAGCCAGTTCGGCCAGCTGAGCAACCTCGAACCGGCGCCAGAGCCGCCCCCGGTCGACCGGCAGTATCTTGAGCGAGTTGTGGCACACATCATGCAAGATCATGTCTCCAAAGAGGAGGCCTATTTGCCGTTTCTAGCCACCACGGGCAACGTCACCCCCTTCATTGGACTCCTGGGTACCGTGCTTGGCATCATTGATGCTTTTGGAGAAATCGGCAAGCAGGGGACTGCCAGCATCTCGGCCGTGGCCCCTGGGGTGGCTGAAGCGCTGGTGGCGACAGCGGCCGGCCTGTTTACGGCGATTCCGGCTGTGATCGCCTATAACTATTTTCTGACGCGAATCAGGCGGTCCGCGTTCCGAGTGGAGGCGTTCGGCATCGAGCTCTTGAATGCCCTCCACACTCGGAAGAAACCGGTGGGGGTACGCGCGTGATCTTCGAAAGCCGGCATCGCCGGTTCCTGGCCGAGATGAATGTGATTCCACTGGTGGATGTGGTGCTGGTGCTGCTGGTCATCTTCATGGTCACCGCACCCATGTTGCACCGCGGCATGGACATCAAGTTGCCGGCCTCGTCGAGCAACACGTTGAAAGCGGGCGAGCGGATCGTGGTGACGATCGAGCGAGACCAGAAGCTGTACATGGACAAGGATCCGGTGAGTGTGGCGCAATTAGAGCGGAAATTGAGAGCCGTCAAGCAGCGGAATCCCGCCGCGTCGGTGTACCTACGCGCGGACCGGGATATTCCGTACGGACAAGTGGTGCAAGTGATGGACGGCGTGAAGCGAGCCGGGATTGAGCGGCTCGGCATGGTGACGGAGCCGGCCGGCCACGAGCGTGTCTCGGACGATCTGTTCAAGGTTCCGGGCCCGATCGACGGGCGACGCTGAGGAGGCTTCACGTGTCCGCGGGGGTGGTCTCTGTCCGGACGTATCCAAACCTGCTGGAGCTTGCCGATGGGCGAGGAGGGACCATTCGGGGGACGCTCGGTGTGTCCCTCGTGCTACACCTGTCCATTCTCGTGGTGCTGACTGGGCTCGGTTTCTCTCGCAAATACGAGCGGCCGCTCGCCTCCTATGAGGTCTCACTCGTGACCCTGCCGGTCCCTGCGAAGGTCGATCCGTCTGCCGTTGAGCCGGCTCCTGCCCTGCCGAATCCGCCCGCACAGCCACGGGACGCGTCCGACCAGGGGGCGACGACGCTGGTGGAGGCGGACCCGGCGAAGGGGAAGGCCACCGCACCAAAGGTGGCCCCGACGCCGACTCGGCCGCCGCTCCCGGAACCCAAGGAATCCGGCAATCAGCCCGAGAATCCGATGCAGGATGTCCTCCGCGGAATAGTGCTGCCCCCGGAGGCGCCGAAGCTGGGAACCGCGCGTCCTGTTCCGGCTACCCCTCCGGCTGCGCAGACCAAGGAAGCCAAGATGGAAACGGACCAGCAGAAGCTCAGCAGGGACATCCGTTCGCTGGTGGACCCTCTGAGCGTGCCCACTCAGGCTGTCCCCCGGGTTGAACCGAAGGTCGCGACGAAGCAAGAGGACGTCGCCAAACCGGCCACAGCCATCCAGGTTGCTGGAGCCGACCCCGGATTGAACCAATACCTGGCCTTGGTTCAGAACAAAATCAGCAGCCAGTGGACCGCGCCCCCGGTCGGCCTGATCGGGCAACGATTGCAAGTGATCATTCGGTTTCGTCTGGACCGTTCCGGAGCGGTCACCGACGTCGTCATCGAACAGACTTCCGGCAACGATTATTACGACATAGCGGGCCAGCGGGCAGTGCTGAGATCCAGCCCGTTGCCCCCCTTTCCGCGCAATGTGCCCGAACGTGCTCTCGACGCGCATTTCAGTTTTACGGTGGGCGACAAGGCCGGCTGAATGATCATGAAACGAGCGGCGTACGTGCTCGCGGCCCTTACGCTGGGGGGCCTGCTGGTCTGGATCATGGAGTCCGGCGCAGCCGACGTGTATCTTGAGGCCACGCGTCCGGACTTCCAAAAGATCTCGATCGGAATCCTGGGGTTCCGGGATGGGAAGACGGCGGACCATTTGGGCGACCGTGTGGCGGAGGTTCTCTCAGCCGACCTGCGCCGCTCCCAGGTCTTCTCGATCGCCGACCTCGTGAAACTGGGTATCAAGCCGGACGAAGCCAGGCTAGCCCAGAAAGCCGTGCTCAAGCGAGCGACGGAGAACGGGGTGGCCGTGCTGGTGTGGGGGCAGCTCTCCGCAGGAGGACCGGACCTTACCCTGGAAGGCTATGTCTACGATGGGAACGACGACGAGGTCATGACGGGCAAGCGCTATATCGGCGCGCCGTCCGTCCTTCGCACAATGGCCCATCGGCTGGCGGACGAACTGGTCTTCCGCTACACAGGCGAGGCGGGCATCTCCCGCACCAAGATCGCCTTCGTCTCGGAACAGGCCGGCGGACGGGAGCTGTTCGTCATGGACTACGACGGCTACGGGCCTCGCCAGGTGACGTCGGACGGGTTTCTGAATCTCATGCCTCGATGGTCGCCGGATCGGCGGTTTCTCGCATTCACGGCCTTTCGAGACCCCAGGAAGCAGACCATCGATCTGATCGAGCTGGCGACGGGCAAACGCTGGGCGCTGATCTCCCTCCCGGGGCTCAATATCACGCCGGCCTGGTCTCCGGACGGCACCCTGCTGGCCTTTGCGACGAGTCAGGATGGGAATTCAGAAATCTACACGCTGGATACGCGGACCAAGGCATTGCAGCGGCTGACGTCGCATGCCGCAGGCGACCTGTCCCCCACCTGGTCGCCGACCGGTCGTGAACTGGCGTTTACCTCGGACCGTGGGGGCAGTCCCCAGATCTATCTTATGAGCGCGGATGGGTCGAACGTCCGCCGGTTGACCTTCGAGGGCGAGTACAATGCCTCACCGGCGTGGTCCCCCCGCGGCTCCTGGATCGCCTACGTGTGCCGCTCAGACGAGAGGAACTTTAAACTCTGTCTGATCACTCCGGACGGACAGAAGCGACTGCAGATCACCACCGGGCCGAGCGTCGACGACTCACCGTCCTGGTCGCCGGATGGCCGACACCTGGTATTCAGCTCGACCTCGGAAGGCCAGAGCCATATCTACCTGATCAACAGCGACGGGACCGAGCGGGAGCGTCTCACGTCACGCGATGCCTACCACAGCTCACCGTCCTGGTCGCCGGCCGGCTGATCCCCCTTGCGGATGGCGGGCATGATGGATTCAGTCTGACGGCAGCGTCGAAAGGGGGGAGAATTGAGGAAGGTCACGGAGCGTTTCGGAGCAGACAGGTTTCCTGACAGTGTGCAACAACCTTCACAAGGAGTGTGGCTCATGCATCAACAGTTCCAACGAATCTGCCTGCTGGGCCTGTCCGGCCTCATGCTCATGTGGGTGCCTGCCTGCGGGAAGTCTGACATCCGCTCGGAGGCCGGGGGACAGACCATGACCCCGGGTGCACGAGCGGATCAACCTGCGCCGGCTCCCCCGCCCGACCTCGCGATGCGTGGACAGGGGGACCCGTTGAAGGGATTCGAGTCGGTGAAACCGGGCCAATCTCCGAAAGAAGAGCGTATTCGGGAGGGAACCGTGATCGCCAAGTCGGAATCCTCGGACGCGACTCGGCGTCAACTGGGGGAGCTACAGGCGGGGCTCAACGACATCTTTTTCGATTTCGACCGTTGGTCACTCTCGGATGGAAGCAAAGACGCGCTGGCACACAATGCCGAGTGGCTGAAGGCCAACCCGAGTCACAAGGTGGCCATCGAGGGGCACTGCGATGAGCGCGGGACACAGAGCTACAACATGGTGCTTGGTGAGAAACGCGCCGCGGCGGCACGGAATTACCTGATCGAGCTCGGTGTGCCGGCCAATCGGCTGATGGTGGTGTCGTACGGAAAAGAACGCCCGTTCTGCAAGGTGCACGAAGAGACGTGCTATCAGCAGAATCGGCGTGCGCACCTGGCGGTGCCATCGAGGTGATCGGCGTGGAGGTCCGCACACGGCCCGTCGGGTCGAACGCCGACGGGCCGGAGATTCTCACTGTCGGCCTGAAGATCAGTGGACCGGCTGGCCAGAGGATCGGCTGATCGTGGTGAGGCACCTGGACGCCGGTGAGGTAGTGGGAGAGGATGCCGTGACGAAGCGTGCAACGGGACCGTCGGGTCCGGCGGGAACCGGTTGGTCCCTGATCGTGCTCGCTTCCCTGCTGTCCGGCTGCCTGGCTCAGCAGGCCGACTTGCTGCAATTGCGCCGTGATGTGGACATCAAGATGCAGAAGCTGGATCAAAAGGAGAAAGAATTCCTGCAGATTGTCCAGAAGGCCAAGACAGACATTGAGCAGATGGTCGCCGAAACCCGCGCCCGGCTGAGCCAGGACATCACCGTGGTCCGGGAGGAAGAGCTGCCGGTGATTCGAGGGTCTCTGGACAAGAGCAACTACCAAATTGCTGCGCTACGGACCCGCGTCGAGGATCTGGATCATCGGGCGGTCAGTGTCGCAGACCGCGACCGTCTGCAGGACGAGCTGAAAAAAGCCGTGGCGCGTCTGGATGCGGTGGATGTGACTCTCAAGGACCAGACGGCGCAGTTCATCAAGTCGCTCGGGGAGTTCAAACAGGCGATGGCCGGCCTGGGGGACAAGATTGTCCAGCAGGAGCGGCGTGTCAACGAGCTGTCGGCTTCGCTGTCTCGGCAAACAGACGCGATAGCGGCCAGGGCGGAATCGGATGGCAAAGCCACGACTGCGCACCTGGCCGAGGTCAACAAGAGTGTCAATTCGGTGGCCAGGGCCATTGAGGCCACGGGCGGAAAGTTCATGGAAAAGAGCGCCGAGCAGGGGCGTCGCCTCGACGAGATGGCCAGGACGGTGCAAGCCTTGCGCGCGCAGGTCTCCGCCCTCGATGAGAATCTGGCCAGGCTTCGGGATGCGCGCAGCGTCCCGAAGAAACCGGCTTCCCGTTAGGGAAAGGAAAGACGCCGTAAGGAGGCCGCCGTGCTTGCTCAGGTCCACGCCTGCTGTCCCAGGAGCGCGGAAGCCTGCAGTGCATTGGGCAAGCCGGCGTGGCTCGGGTAACACCCAGGGGGACGATGCGCACTTCGAGTTCTCTCCGCCCTCTCACAGCTCCCAGCCTCTTCGTGTTGCTGGCGATCTCCGCGAGTTGCGCCTCCCATGCCGATTTTATCGATCTGCGGGCTCAGGTGAACGAGGTGGCGAGGGCCCAAAATCAGGCGCTGCGACAGCAGGACGCGATCCAGCGCCGCCTCCAGGCCCTGGAGGCGGCGCCGGCGCCGAAGGCCGCACCGTCGGCAGAGGTGTCGAAGGAGATCGCGGCACTGCGGCTGCAGGTCGAGGACCTCACCGCCAAACTGAAAGAGCTCGACGGTCGCTTGGCCCGTGTGGAAGGGCCGCCATTGGCGGTGTTTCCGAAACCGGAGAGCGCGACCGGCGAGCCGTCCCGCCAATCCAAGCCGGTCCGAGTGCCCGAGTTGCTGGAACGTGGGCCGGTTATGCCGGGCACCCCCGATATCTCGCCGACCTCCGCGTACAATCTGGCGTACAACGATTATCTCAACGGCAAGTACGAGCTGGCGGTCAACGGCTTTCAGCGATACCTGAAGGATTTTCCCAATTCCTCACTAGTCCCGTCCGCCCAGTACTGGCTTGGAGAGTCCTATTATAACCTCAGGGACTACGTGCGTGCCATGCAGGCGTTCGAGCGCGTGGTCAGCCAGCACCCTCACAGCGAGCGGGTAGCCCCGGCTTTGTTCAAAATGGGGATGGCCGCGGCCGAAACGGGCGATCTCCCCCGCGCGCGTGGATTTCTGAAGCGGGTGATCGAGGAGTATCCGTCCGCCGATGAGGCGAAGTTGGCCAAGCAGAAGCTGGCTGAGATTCGATAGGGGCCACGGCTTCCGGCAGACGGCTTTCGGCCTTGCCGTGACGCATGCGCCGACCGCCCCCCGCGCCCGACACGCGTCTGCATGTTCAAACATTCACCGTTGACCACTCTTCACGTCCCTACCTCCCCTGGTGACCCTGCTGAGCGGTCTGGCGAGGGCTCCTGGCGTGCCTGGGTCGGACCTCAGCGGTGGCGACACGCGAACGGGGGAGATTTGAGAGGAAGGCGGGTCGGCGCGGATCCGTATGAATGATGGGCATGGGCAAGATTCATATTCTACCGGGAGACGTGGTGAGCCGGATCGCAGCCGGCGAGGTGGTGGAGCGGCCGGCTGCGGTGGTCAAGGAACTCATCGACAACAGTCTGGATGCCGGAAGTAGCCGGATCGTGATTGAGGTCGCGGAAGGCGGGCGGAGTCTGATCCGCGTGACGGATGATGGGGAAGGGATGATCCGGGAGGATGCCAAGCTGGCGTTCGAGCGTCACGCGACCAGCAAGTTGCGCTCCGAAGGTGAGCTTTCGTCAATCCAGACCCTGGGATTTCGGGGTGAGGCCCTGCCCAGTATCGCGTCGGTCTCAAAGGTGCGTCTGCTCACCGCGTGTCGTGACAATCCGGTCGGCACCCTTGTGGCCGTCAAAGGCGGCGGGGCGGCCACGGTCAAGGACGCCGCCGCAGCGCCCGGCACGCAGGTGGAGGTGACCGAGCTGTTTTTCAATACACCGGCCAGAAGAAAGTTTCTCAAGACGCCGACCACGGAGTTTTCTCATCTCTGTCAGGTCGTCCAGCACGCGGCGCTGGCCTGGCCGAGCGTGCAGTTCCGGCTCACGCACAACGACCAGGCTGTGCTCGAGTACCCGTCCGTGGCTACCACGCGCGACCGGGTCCTGCAGATTTACGGAGCACGGTTCCTGGAGCAGGCTGTGCCGGTGAGCGGGATCCGACCGGGACTCCGGCTGAATGGGTTCACGATCACCGCGGCCGCGACCCGTGCCAGCCGAACACCCCAGGACCTTCTGATCAACCGCCGTCCCGTGAAGAACCCGACCGTGACGCATGCGATCTATGATGGCTACGGCGTCTCCCTCGTCAAGGGACGTCACCCGGTGTTTGTCCTCTGGCTCGAGGTTGAGCCGCACCGCGTGGATGTCAACGTGCATCCGACGAAGCGCGAAGTGCGGTTCGCAGACCAGGAGCTGGTCCACCAGGGCGTTCGTCAGGCCATCCGCGAGGCCCTCGGGGGCGGCCGGCCTGGCACGATCGAGCCGCGGGTCGTGAACCGTTTGTCTGGCTCCTCCGCCGGCCCTGTCTCACGGACACAGGCCGTCGTCCCGCCTCAGAGGGTACCCCAGTCGTCGTTTCCCTGGACCACAGCCCCAACCTCGCCGACTCATGATGGCCAGGGCGCATCTTCGACGGCGGCAGCTCGAGAGGAGGAGGCGCCCTATTTGCTGGGTCCGGGCCGGGAGGTGATCCCACTCGGCCAACTCAGCCGGACCTTCCTCGTCGCCCAGGTTGGGGCAGAGCTGCAGGTGATTGATCAGCACACCGCGCATGAACGGGTGCTGTATGAGCGATTGTGGAGAGGCTGGCGCACGCAGGGGCTACAGTCGCAGGTCTTACTCCTTCCGGAGCCGGTCGATCTTCCCCCGCATGGTGTCGTCCTGATTGAACGGCACCTCCCGGAGCTTGAACAGCTGGGGCTCAAGCTGGAACGGTTCGGGAACGCGTCCTTCGTGATTCGTGCGGTCCCCGCGTTGCTCGGCCCCCTTGATTATGCCTTACTCGTCGCAGATCTGGTCGAGGACCTTTCTCTCTGGGACTCATGGTCATCCCTCGACGAGCGTGTGCGCCCGGTCCTCGCGTCCCTGGCCTGTCATGGGGCCGTGCGCGCCGGCCGGCAGTTGGAGCTCCCTGAAATGAAACGACTCGTCGAAGACTGGGTCGAAGAGGGGCTCCCGATGACGTGCCCGCACGGACGAAGGGTTGCCCTGCGATTGCCCGAAGCCGAGCTCCTCAAAATATTCGGAAGAGCGTGAAGGGTAGGACTGAGGACTGAGGACTGAGGACTGAGGACTGAGGAGAACAGCAGTATGAGCCAGACACTCAGCACTCAGCACTCAGCAGTCATCGCTTCGGGGCGAAAGCCGCTGGTCGTGGTGGTAGGCCCGACGGCGGTCGGGAAAAGCCGGCTCGCCATTCCGCTCGCGCGAGCCTTGGGGACGGAGATCCTCACGGCCGACTCCCGGCAGGTCTACCGAGGAATGGATATCGGAACGGACAAACCCGGGATCGCGGAGCGGCAGGGCGTCCCGCACCGGTTGATCGATCTGGTCGATCCGGACCAGCCCTTCAATGTCGGTCTCTACCGACGGCATGCACTCGCGGAAATCGACCGGCTGCACCGCGACGGGCGGGTCCCGCTGGTGGTCGGGGGAACGGGCCTCTACGTCCGGGCGGTCCTCCGAGGCCTCTGGTCAGGGCCGTCCGCAGACTGGCACTATCGTGCGCAGTTGGAAGAAGAAGCCGCGCATCGGGGCCCGGACTATCTGCACCGGGAGTTGGGGCGCGTCGATCCTGAATCAGCAGGCCGACTCCATCCGCGCGACAAGGCCAAAATCATCCGGGCGTTGGAAGTGTACCACCTCCTCGGTCGTCCGCTCTCTGAGGCGCATCGGCGGCATGCCTTCGGCGGAGCAGTGTTTTCTGCCTGCGTGATCGGTCTGACGCGGGAGCGGAGCGAACTCTACCGGCGTATCGAGGCACGGGTCGAGGAGGAGCTGGCCAAGGGGTTGGTTGACGAGACCAGGCACCTCCTGGAGAAGGGATACGGGCGTGCGCTCGGCTCGATGAAGGGGTTGGGGTATCGGCAGATGGCCGGGTACCTGGCGGGCGAGGATGACTACGCCGAGGCAGTCAGGCGGTTGAAACGTGACACTAGGCGTTATGCCAAGCGCCAGCTTACCTGGTTTCGTCAGGAGCCCGGGATTATCTGGCTCACCATCAAGGAGGACGAGCCTGCTGAGCGCGTGGTAGCCAGGATGCTCGACCAGGTCGATCGGTTTCTGTCCGAGGCGGCAACGCCGTTGGGTCCGTTAGATCAGCTGGTCCGTTGAGTCCGGCCAACGGACCGAGCGGCGGACAGACCGCCGGCAGCCGGCAAGACAGCGGGAGGCCTGGAGAAAGGCAGCACTGAAATGGTGGCGAGAGGAAAGCCGCAGGCAGACATCGGCGTCATCGGAGGGAGCGGCCTGTATGAGATGGACGGCCTGGAAGGGGTCCGAGAGCTGCGCCTCATGACGCCCTTCGGGCGGCCGTCGGACGCGCTCATGCTGGGGACGATCGATGGCATTCGCGTGGCCTTCCTGGCCCGTCACGGGCGTGGTCACCGCATCGGGCCCAGTGACATCAATTATCGGGCCAATGTGTACGCTCTGAAAGCGGTCGGCGTCAGGCGGGTAATCTCCGTGAGCGCAGTCGGGAGTATGAAAGAAGCCATCAAGCCGGGCGAGGTCGTGCTGCCGGACCAGTTCCTGGATTGGACAAGGCGTCGCGTCAGCACGTTTTTTGAGGGCGGGATCGTGGCGCATGTGGCCTTTGCTGACCCGGTGTGCCCTGACGTGAGCGAGGCGCTGTTGAAGGCCGCGCAGGGTGCCGGCGCTTCTGCGCACCGAGGCGGCGTCTACCTTTGCATGGAAGGGCCTCAGTTTTCAACCCGGGGAGAGTCGCTGCTTTACCGGCGGTGGGGGATCGACGTGATCGGGATGACGAACATGCCCGAGGCCAAATTGGCTCGAGAAGCGGAGCTGTGCTATGCCACCCTGGCCCTCGTCACCGACTACGATTGCTGGCATGAGAGCGAGGAGGCCGTGACGGTTGAGGCCATCTTGTCGACGCTTCACAAGAACGTGGCGCTGGCCAAACGAGTGCTGCGCGCCGCGCTGCCGGTCGCGCGACAGCCCCAAGCCTGTGCTTGCGCAAAGGCGTTGGAATATGCGATCGTGACGCCGCCCCACGCCATTCCCAAGGCGACCAAGGAGCGGCTGAAGCTGCTGATTGCGCGCCACTTGAAGACCGTGAAGGGTGATGGGTGATGGGTTATGGGTGATGCGCGGGGAATGATGAGAGTCGGAGTCTGCGTATTTTGAATTTTCGATCACCCCTCACGGATCACTGATTACGGATCACGGGAGGACTTTGCGAGTGGGTAAGCTGTTGGTCGTCGGCTCGGTTGCGCTGGATACGGTCCGGACTCCGTTCGGCGAGGCCCGCGAGGTGCTGGGGGGATCGGCGACGTATTTCGCCACGGCAGCCAGTTACTTCACCAGCGTCGACCTCATTGCCGTGGTGGGGGAAGATTTCCCGGAGGAGCACCTGAAATTCCTCCAACGGCGCGGCATCGACCTGACAGGACTCGAGCGGAGACCGGGCCGCACCTTCCGCTGGACGGGCGAGTATACGCATCAGCTCAATGAAGCGCACACGCTCGCTACCCGGCTGAATGTGTTCGAAACCTTCCGGCCTAAGATCCCTGCCTCGTACCAGGCGCCTTCGATGCTGTTCCTGGGCAATATCGATCCGGAGTTGCAACTCGAGGTGCTCCGGCAGGTCCAGCGGCCGGCCTTAGTGGCCTGCGATACGATGAATTTCTGGATCGATCGCAAACGGGAGGCGCTGTGGCGGGTGCTGGAGCGGGTCGACGTGCTGGTGATTAACGACGGCGAAGCCAGGGCATTGGGCGGGCGGCCCAACCTCGTTCAAGTCGCCAAAGATGTCCTCGCCAGGGGGCCAAAACATCTCATCGTCAAACGCGGGGAGTATGGCGTGCTGATGTTCGACCACAAGCGCTCATTCGCCGCACCGGCCTTCCCGCTGGAAGAGGTCCGGGATCCCACCGGGGCCGGGGACACCTTTGCGGGAGGCTTCTTGGGGTACCTGGCGGCCACGGGCAACCTGTCCGAGGTCGCCATGCGCCAGGCGGTGATCTTCGGCAGCGTGATGGCGTCCTTCACGGTGGAGGCCTTCAGCCTTGACCGGCTGCGCGCTCTGGATTACAAGGAAATCGAAGCACGCTTCGGGGAATTCAAGCGTCTCACACATTTCGAGGACTTGGTATGAGCGTAGGAGTGAACAGGATGGGGTGCACCGCATGGAGACGACTCTTCATGCCCGCGACGGCCCGCGTCCTGTGCGCGTGCCTGGCCATCTTGGTGGCCGGGTGCCTGGGGGCCGGGGAGGAAAACAAGAAGAAAGCGAAGGGACATTTCCAGGAGGGTCTCGCCAACCTAGAGGGCAACCGCCAGCAGGCCTTCCTTGCGTTCCAGAAAGCCGTCCAACTGGACCCAAAGCACAAGGAGGCACACTATTACCTGGGCCACCTCTATGCCGTCCAGGGTAAATACCCTCAGGCCGAAGAAGAGTTCCGTGAGGTCATTAGCCTGGACCCGAACTACTCTGAGGCGCATAATTATTTGGGGCAGGTGCTGGAGGCGCAGGATCGCTGGCAGGAAGCGATCAAACAATACCGTCAGGCTCTCAGCAACCCACTCTACGCCACGCCGGATATTGCATGGTTCCGGCTTGGACGTGCCCTGGCGCACGAAGGTGACATGGAGGGAGCGTCCCGGGCGTTCGAGGATGCGCTTGTGATCAGTCCTCCCAATGTCCCGCCGGCGCAAGTGAATCTCGAATTGGGACGAGCCTATTATCGGCTCGGGTACGATACCAAGGCACGGGAGGCGCTCACCCGGGCCGTCCGTTTGGATAAGGGAGGGGAGGCCGGCGCCGCAGCCAATCAGCTGCTGGAGCGGCTGAAACCATAGGCACATGATGATTGAATCTGTCGGCGAGTTTTTCAGGCAAGTCCGTGAGACGAAGGGATTGACCCTAGACGAGGTTGCCTCGAAGACCCGTATCCACCCCGACTTCCTCAGGGCGCTTGAAGACGGCAATTTTGCCAAGCTGCCGGATCAGGTGTTCGCGAAAGGGTTCGTGCGGTCCTATGCCCGGTCCCTGGGGTTGGATGAGGAAGATGCCATTCGACGGTTCACGGAATCGTCGGGAACCTTTTACAACAAGCATGATGAGTTGGAACGGCACCGGCAGGAACAGGCTGAGAACGAACGACGCAAGCAGGCCAACCGGAAGGTTGTCATCGCCACGGTGGGGGTCGCGCTGCTGGCGTTGGTGGTCTTGCTGAACCGCGAGCAGTCCGCCGTTGGACCCGCACGGCCGACTGCGTTGCCCGAGCCGCCCGGGATCACGTCGTCCATCCCACCAGCCCGAACGACAAGGGGCCAGCAGGCTGGCGAGACAGGAGGGACCGCCGGCGGACGAGAGACGGAGACATCGGCCGCGGGCGCTCCAAGCTCGGCGGAGTCCGTCACGCACGTCCTTCCGAGCCTGCCGGGCAGGCAGACTCCCTCGGAGACGGGTTCTGGGATGGCCCCTTCTCCATCCATGCCTCCGTCGCCGGCCCAGACGGAACGGCCGGACGCACTTCCCTTGGTTCCGACAGCGGAGGTTCCAACAGAAGGATTGCCCGATGAATCAGTGCTGGCTCGGGACGCCCCGCTCATCCTGGAGTTGGAGGCGCTGGAACTCACCTGGGTCGTGGTGCAAGTGGATGGAGGGAATCCACAGGAGGCGCTGCTTCGGCGGGGCGATCGGGTGAAATGGAAGGCGACCGACCAATTCCAGTTCACGCTCGGCAACGCGGGCGGGGTGCGCGTCCAGCTCAACGGGAAGACGAGAGGACCTTTCGGCCCCAGCGGGAAGGTGGCACGGGATATTGTCCTCAAACGTGGGGGATGAGCGGGCCGCCAAGGCGGTGCGTAGACTCCTGTGCGTGCTCGCCTCGCTGCTGTAGCTACCGGAGGAATGGCTGCGGCTCCCCCCATCCCCCACAAGGCGGGGGTTCTCCGATCCGCTCATACCTGTTACCGCAGGTATGAGCGGTCGGACCTCGCTCATCCCTCCGCTACGCACATCAGCGGGTTTCGCCCGCAAGGTCGCCCCTCCACCGCCTTGGCGGCCCTTTGAGAGGGGTGGCGAAGGTGCGTGCTGGACGCGCGCAGTCCGAGCCCCCCTGCCACCTGCCCGCTGGGGAATGGAGGAGGCAGTGAACTGTAGAGCGGCCGACGCGCGGAGTGAGACTCAGCAAGGCCGCCCGCGTTCGCTATCGTACCGCCCAATCTTCCATTTGTATAGCGCTTCGGAGTCCACGCTGAAAGCTGCCCCTTCTTATTTACCCAACCTGGCAGTAGCCAGCCGACTCACACTTGCCCTAACTCTCTTGGCCTTTTGTCCACCTGCTATGGGAGGGTCAAAGGTAGACCTGTCGTCGCCAGAGGCTACGATAATGACCTATTGCGAAGCTCTGAAAACCGGGGATTTCTTTGTAGTGAAACAATGCTTCGACAAAAGCGACAGGCTGGAGGAAGGAGGCTTCAAGAAACCCCTTTGGACAGAATGCAGGATCGTGGAGTCATACAAGACTAAACTGGCAGGTAAGAGCTTTGAAGAAGGACTGGTTGTACAGTCCGGAGACGTTGAAGTGGTGAAAGAAGTGAAGATGATTCATCCTGAGAAACGCAACCCAAAAACAAGATTCTGGTATCTGCTAAGAGATTTTGACGGGAAATGGAGAATAATCTCGCACTCACATATCCCAGATAAAAATTACCCCCCTATCGACTAGGAGGGTTGAAAGTTTGAGATTGTTTTATACAAGAGCAAGGAAGAGGTACGGTACCTCCGATCCTGACTGACGAATGTCTGATGACCAATGGCCCCTCCGTCAGTTGTTTGAGCAAGCCTCGGGCTATCTGTCGCCGAGCTTGCCATCACGGCCGGCGGTAGGGATCGTGCCGGACTCCGCGTTGGCTCCTGCGCTTGCCCACCTCGGGCAAGCGCAGGAGAAGCTCAACCACGGTGCTCCCGCCTTGACAAGCTTCGGAAGGGGTTGCTATAGTGCCGCCGCTTTGGGGTGGGTTGAGTCCACCGGACCACCCATGCTAGACTCCGCTGTCATCATCAGTACGGTCGGACCTACTCAACCATCAGAAGGAGGAGCGGCGATGCGGTATCTGGTACGGTTTGGCAGTTTCTTGACTGCACTCATGTTCCTGTCGGTCACGGCGGTGGTCGCAGAGGAGCGGGATCCGCTGCCGCCTCGAGTACCAGCGGATCAGAGGGAAGAAGCCAGGGCGATGAAGAACCCGATTGAAAAGACTGATGCGAACATCGCCAAGGGCAAAGCGCTGTTCGAAGGTAAGGGAACCTGCTTTAACTGCCACGGCAAGGAAGGGAAGGGCGATGGTCCCGCCGGCCAGATTCTGAACCCGAGCCCGCGAGACTTCACCAACTGCAAATTCCACAAGAAGCGGAAGGACGGCGAGTTGTTCTGGGTGATCAAGAACGGCAGCGCGGGAACCGGGATGGTGCCGCTGATTCCGGCCGCGATCAACGAGGAAGAGGCCTGGACGATCATCAACTACGAGCGCAGTTTCTGCAAGAAGAAAGACTCCGACTAAGACGGATCGGTCGAGTTCGACGAAGAGGCAGAGGAGCTCAGCTCCTCTGCCTCTTTTTGTTTGTGCCGGCTCCATGGCCAAGATGGAGGAGAGATCGGATCAGATGGAGCAACGACGGGAAGCCGAACGGGACGAGGATACCGCTGAAGAGGCGAGGCCTACCGGGTCTCCGGGGCGACCGCCGGGGCCGATTTGCTCAGCGTGAGCGCGGCCAACTGGCTTGACGCAGAGACCGGGGGGTACACCAGGGGGCGTTGCTCCTGACGGAACTCGGCCTTGGAGGCCGCCGGCACCATCTCTTGGAGAAAGGCGGTCAGTTCACCCAGCGTCACCTCGGCGTCTTGATTCCTGTCCGCCTCGCCGCGCAGCCCGCGCAGCAGGTAATAGGTGAATAGCCCGTGGCGAAGCTGCGCCGGCTCCAGGCCGTTCTGGAGTCCCGTGGAAGCGATCAGCCGCACGACGCTCTTGCTTCCCGTGTCCCATTGTGGCGACTTGCTGCCGGCACGGCTGTTCCCTCCCAGGCGTGACACTGCTCCATCGAAGATGAGCAGCGCGAGCCGTGCGTTCAGTTTCCCCAGCGCGGCCTGCAGATCTCTGAGCGGGTACAGGCGTGTCGTCGCCTGGGCGCCACCTTCGTACGGGACGAGATAGGTCTCGCCCGAAGGGGAGACGAGCGCCTGACCAGCAAAGTAGACGATCACCACAGACTCCCGCGTGACACGAGTGGGCAGCCAGTCCAGCAGCGCCTCCTCGATGTCAAACCGCAACGCCTTCCGGTCCTGAAGCACACGCACATTCTGGCTCGGGACTCCACCCAGGGCCTGAAAATAGGAAGCCACCAGGACCGCGTCAGCCGCCGCGTACTTGCGGGCAGAGGTCGACTGGTCGCGATAGGACCCGATGCCGATAGCGAGAAGCTGGGCCTGGGGTTGCTGGAATCCTGCGGTAGCGGTCGGAACCTGATCGATGCTGACCTGGTCGAAGCGTACAGCCGGAGCGGGTCGCTTGGAGAGCGATTCTGCGGGTTTTGTCCCGACCTCGCCTCGGGGTCGCATGGCTGCCACGATCGTTTGGGTCGCCGGCGCCGCCATCCCCGCGGCAGCCAGCCCCACCTGTAACTCGACCCGCTGGGCCTGAATACCCGGCGGGACAGTCGCGGCGAACTCGAGGGAGCGAGACTCGCCAGGCCGGAGCGTTCCGGCCTGCAAGGCGATGGCCGGGAACTGGGTCAACAGCGCAGGCGTCCCGGCCAGGTTGATCGAGACACCCTGCACGGGGGCCGTTCCGGTGTTGACCAGGTCCACGCGCACCCGGACCCGCTCGCCTCCTTCAAGAATCAGGTTGCCGTTCTCATCCAGGATCGTCGCCTTGAAGGACAGGGCTGTCCCCGCCGGCTGGACAGGGCCTCCTGGTGAGGGCATCGGAACGACCGACGGGACCGGAGCCTGGCCCCCTTGGGCAAACTGGCCCTCCGGATCAATGATCGCACGGGTTTCACGAATGAAATGAGTCGCCAGGGTGACGGCCGTGTCATGGGCAAACGCATCCATTGAAGCATACTCGCAGCGATGCTGCGTCGCCTCGAGAAGGAGTCGTTCATTCCTCGTGGCTTTGAGTAGCCGTTCCTGGAGCACCTTGCCGGATGGGTCACGGTACACTGCCACCGCTTCCAGCCTGATCTCAGCAGGCAGGCGGTCATAAACGTTATCCGTCTGGATCTTCAGTCCGGACTGTTGGAGCGCGAGGTAGATCTGGATGTCCGGCTTCTCCGTCGCGCCTTTGTCGGCCGTCTGGATCACCTTGAAATTTTGGTTGGCGGCCTGGAGGATAGCGTCTTCCAAATCAGCGCCGAGCCGGAGCTCTCTCGGTGAGTTGCAAGCATCGGAGTATTGCAGTCTGATGTTCGTCAGTGCAGGATCCAGCTCGAGTTGGACCGTGACCGGCAGCCGTGGGCCCATATCCGGGACCGAGGCGCGCGAAAACGCACCCTTGACCTGCTCACACCCCGCCGAATGCACGCCAACGGATAAGAGTAACAGGGGACCCCACAGCCGGAAGGATGATCCGGCTCGTGACCTCGCTCGTGCGGCCTCCTGCGTCATGACGTAAGGCACGGAAGAACCTCGCGAAAGCAACCCCGCTCGAACAGACGACGCTGTGCGTCACCGTACCCAATTCGTTCCGGAAATGCAACTCTGGCGCGAGGCGCCAGCCTCGTTCTTGCCAGAGCATGGCGGCTCGGTTATCCTAGCGGCCCATGCTGGTCCTGGGCTTGCTGAATATGCGTGATGCGGCTGCCGCCCTGGTGCGGGACGGTCGCATTCTGGCTGCCGCCGAAGAGGAGCGGTTCGTTCGTGTAAAGCATGTCACGGCCTTGCCGGTCCACGCGATCCGCTCCTGCTTGCGGCAAGCAGCGGTCGAGCTGGACGAAGTGGACCAGATTGCGGTGCCCTGGAAGTACTGGGTGCTGGGCCGCCGCGCCACCCTCGCGCTGGCGGCCATGCTTCGGTCTCCAACCTTGTTCCGGGTCAAAGGGCAGCGCGCCCTCGAGCGGGTGAGGGGCGAGTGGATCGAATTGGCGCGACTCTCTCACAAGCTGCGCGCGCAAGTCGGCCCTGACCCGGCTCGCCCGGTCTTTCTCGATCATCATCTCTGTCATGCGGCGAGCACGTTTCTGGTGTCGCCGTTCGAGCGCGCGGCTATTCTGGTCGTGGACGGCGCCTCCGAAGCGCATACCTCCATGCTGGCCATGGGGGAGGGAACCGACATCAGGGTTCTGAGTCGGATCGCCCTGCCGCACTCGCTCGGGCAGTTCTATGCCGCCATGACCGCGTACCTCGGGTTTCGACCGGATCATGACGAATATATCGTGATGGGGCTCGCCGCCTATGGAGAGCCCCGCTTTGCCCAGATGTTCCGGAACCACATCCTGCGCCTTTTGCCGGACGGCCTGTTTCACCTGAACACGCGGCTGCTGGATTTTCACCTCGCGCGCGTGGGAATTTTCACGCCGGGATTGCGGGAGCTGCTGGGGCCAAACCGCCTGGCCGGGGAAGAGCTCACCTCACGGCATCGCGATGTCGCTGCCAGCCTCCAGGTCGTGCTGGAGGAAGCGCTTTTGCACATGGGCCGGCACCTGAAGCGCCTGACGAAGGCGGACCACCTCTGCTTGGCCGGGGGCGTGGCGTACAACTGTATGGCCAACAGCCGCATTCGCCGTGAGCTGGAATTCCGAGAGGTGTACGTCCAGCCTGCGGCCGGGGATGCCGGCACCGCCCTGGGCGCGGCGCTCTGGCTGTCTGCCCGGCGCGGCAGGATGTCGGAGCGGCAGGTTATGCGCGACGCGTACCTGGGGCCGCAGTACTCCGAGGAGGAGTGCCGACAGGTTCTCGAGGGGGCCGGTCTGGCCTGGCAAGCCCTCCCCGATCAGGCCCTCTGCGAGCGTGTTGCGGCGGAGCTCGCAGCAGGACGCCTCGTGTTCTGGTTCCACGGTCGCATGGAGTGGGGACCACGGGCGCTGGGGAACCGGAGCTTGCTGGCCGATCCCCGCCGGGAAGACATGCGGGAATTGATCAACGCCAAGGTGAAGCTCCGCGAGCCGTTCAGACCCTTCGCCCCGTCCGTGCTGGAGGAGCGCGCTGCCGAGTTCTTCGAGGCGCCGGGCCCCTCGCCCTTCATGCTCTTCACGACCAAGGTCCGCTCGTCCGCCAAGGGAGTCATCCCGGCGGTGGTACACGTGGATGGCACGTCACGCATCCAGACGGTGGATCGGGACAGCAACCCGAAGTTTCGAAGGGTGCTCCAGGCCTTTGACCGTCTGACCGGCGTGCCGATGCTGTTGAATACCTCCTTCAACGTCAACGAGCCGATTGTGTGCAGCCCGGCTGAGGCCGTGCGGTGTTTTCTGCGGACACGGGTGGATTTCCTCGTGCTGGAGAATCTGCTCGTCCGTCGACCCTCTTCAAGGACTGAGCCATGAGTGCTGAGTGCTGAGAGGTGAACGGTTTTGGGGAAGGATCTTTCTTCGCAATCCTCTCAGTCCTCAGTCCTCAGCACTCAGTCCTCGCCGTTCCCGGCGCTGGATGCCCTCCTGCTCTTCTTCATTCTGAACCTGGTGCTACAACCGCTGGTTGATCCCGATTTCGGATGGCACCTCCGTACCGGACTTGATTTGATTCAACAGGGGTGGCGGTTGCCGCCCACCGATCCGTACTCCCACACGGTGCCCGACTGGCCCTGGGTGGAACATGCCTGGCTCACGGACGGAGTGATCGGGCTGCTCTACCGCAGCCTGGGCACTGCCGGGCCGCTGGGTGTCATTGTGCTCTTCGCCCTGGTGACGGCCGCCGCGTTTTTCCTGGCCGTGGGGCAGGCGCGGGCCGGCCGAACGGCGAAACTGGCGGCCGTAGCCGCAACGCTCTGGGTTGCGCTGCCGTTCCTCGGTGCCCGAACCCAGATGGTCTCACTGCTGGGTCTGGCGCTGGTGCTCCGACTCTGCGCTCAGTATCAGGCCGGTCGCCCAACCAGCCTCTGGGTGATCCCGCTCTTGTTTTTGCTCTGGGCCAACCTGCATGGCGCTTTCACGGCGGGCTTGTTCGCGATAGGCTTGGTGCTGATCGCCGCCGGTGCGACGCGGGTCCTCGTTGACCGATGGCCCGGCCTCACCGAGCGACTGAATGAGCCGGTGATGGCCTGGTCCCGGCTGCGGCACCTGGCCCTGGTCGGAGTCTTGTCGGCGCTCGTCACCTTGGTGAACCCCTACGGCTGGCGGTTGCACGAGGAGCTCTATGTCTCGTTGACCGACCAGTTCATGATCCAAACCCTGCATGAATGGCAGCCGGTGTCGGTGGCGACCCGAGCCGGCACGCTCTACCTGGCTTATCTGGCGCTCCTGAGCATCCTGATGGTGGTCGTGTATCGGCGTGTGGAGCCGGTGCGGTGGCTGCTGCTCGGGGTATTTCTGGGGTTGTCGCTGAGGCATTGGCGGAACGTGCCGCTCTTTCTGCTCGTCAGCGTTCCGCTGGTCGCTGAATTGGTGGCCGAGCTCACCAGCCAGGTGGCGGCTCGCTTCGTGGTGAGCCTCCAGCGCCAAAAATACGTGCTGCTGGCGGTGACGGTGGCTGCTGCGGCGGGCGTCGTCATGCTTGGCTCAGCCCACCTGGAGCGAGTCGTCCAATGCGGGTTGGCGCCGGAAACATTTTTCCGGACCACGGAGTATCCCATCGAGGCGGTGCAATGGCTCCGGGCGCATCGGGACCAGGTCGGCAGCCGGCTGTACAATGACTACGCGGTGGGTGGATTCCTCTTGTGGTGGCTACCCGAGGAAAAGATTTTCATCGACGGCCGGATGCCGGCCTTCCGGAGCGGAGATCGGTGGATCTTGAAAGACTATGTGGCGCTGACTTCTTGGGACCCGCCGGCCTTGGGCGTGCTCAATAAGTATGGCGTGGATTGGGCCATCGTCGGCCGCGGAACTCTGCTCCAACAGGCGCTGGGCAGCCGCCGGGACTGGCGGGCAGTGTATGACGACGCCAAGGTGACCATCTACGCGAAGTCTACGGAGTGAAGCGTGAAGGGTATCTCGTGAAGCGTTTCTCGTCAGATTTTTCACGAGATGCGAGATACCGGATACGAGAGACGGACCTTACGGTCCTGCAGCGGGGATCGTGGCCTCCAGATCGGCGTGGAGGCGCGTGTTTGCCGGCAAGGTTGTGGCTGGCAGAGGGTGGTAGAGGCCGCCCGCATAGTTGCGGCGGACGGCGAGCAGCTCTCGGAGCATGCGAAGGCCATCACGGAGGACGCGTACCTTCGACCCAGGCTGTTCGGCCCAGTTGACCGGCACTTCGGCGGCGCGATAGCCGCGGCGCTGCGCGAGGTAGAGCAACTCCAGGTCGAAGCCGTATCCGTTGACGTGCACCACCGAGAACAGGTCCTGCGCAATTGGCTTTCGGAACAGCTTGAAGCCGCACTGGGTATCCGCGATCCCATGAATCCCCAGGCTCCGGACGATCAGGTTGAAGAGGCTCCCCAGCACGGACCGGTGTACACGAGCTTTGACTGTATACCGGCTGTCACGGGCCGCCAGGGGGCGCGAGCCGATGGCGAGGTCCGCACCGGCGTGGATGGCGGCCTCCAACTGCTCCAGTTCCTCGATTGGGGTCGCGCCGTCGGCGTCCGCGAACAGACGTAGCTCACCTCGGGCCTGGCGCATGCCGGCGCGGACCGCAGCTCCCTTTCCCAGGTTACGGGGGAGTTGAATCAGACGGATGGAGGGCTGGCTCACCTGGAGCTGCTTCACTGCTGCGGCGGTCCCGTCGGTACTCCCGTCGTCCACCACGAGAATCTCGTGCGAGTCGCCGCGCTGTGCCAGATAGCGGAGGATGCGGGTCAGATAGGGCAGGATCCGCAAGGACTCGTTGTAGGCGGGAACGACAACAGAAAGACGGATGGCTCCGACAGGTTTTGGAGTGGTCATCGGGGCAAGCTCCGGAGTGAACTGCCCTGTCCGCTCTCGGGTCGGCGCCAGCCTATACCCCATCGCATTAGAATTGCAAGAGGTTCCGATCGGGAGCCGAATCGGGAGGCGGTTTCGGGGGCTTGACAGAACCGCCTGGGCTGGGTCAACGTATCCAGAGGAGAGAGTGGAGAGCGGAAGGCGGCCTATGAGGCCACAACGAAGCGTGCTGCTCGGATTGCTGGTCGGCCTGCTCGGTCTCTCTGCCTGCGCGTCCACGGTCCCGCCCAACCGGCTGGCGGCCTACATGGGAGAGCAGGCTGTCACTGAGCCCTCGTCGGCGACCAGCTTGCCCGAGCAACGGCCGATCCATGCCGGGCTTGTGCTGATTCCGGACACCACCGCGCCCGATGCCGCTCCGGCGCTTCCGGACGAGGCCTTGAACCGTCTGGGCGACGAGCTGAAGCAGCAATTCACCCAGTTCCTGCCCATCGCCATTGACAAGATGATTCCGGCGGAGGGGCTCCTTCCAGGCGGGGACCCCTCGCAATTCCGAGAACTTGGAAAGAAACATGGCCTCGATTACCTGGTGGTGGTCGTGGCCTCCAGCACAGAGCAGGAGTATCCGATTACCGTGTTTCTCGGTTGGACCTCGCACGCGCAGCCTGGGTTGCGACGCGACAACTGGTCGCTCCTTGAAGTGGCCCTGGTCGATGTGAAGACCGGGCAGACCCTGGTGCGGGCCGAGGGCCGTGGATGGGCCACGCTTGATCGACCGACCGCGCCCGGTATCAATCAATGGTACCCCGTGATCTGGCGACGGCCTCAGGACCCGAACTGGCGGTGGTGGCCGCCCACCTACGAGGGCGCGCCCAACACCCTTCGCGTCATCGCCATGAACGAAGCGCTCAAGCGCGTGGTTCCGAACTTCCAGGACGCCTGGATCCAGAAACGACAGGCCGAACTGTATACGCGGAGGGGGTAACCCAGGCCAGCTCCGACCCGCCCGTTTCACAAGCAGAATCTCAGACTAGGCTCGGCGTTCTCCCGGCTGGGAAGAGCGTTTTTGTCTTTGAAGGCGAGAGTACGGTTGGTGTAAAATATCCCGTTACGCCGGCTGGAGGAGTCGCGCGCCCGCTGATGGCGCAGGGACTCCGGCACAGGTTCAATCCCACATAGGAAGCGGATAGAGGACAAGAGTCTGTTTGAGTGTGACTTGTTTTGAACCTCACACGAGTCATTGAGGTCGTCATGATGCCTAGGAGCGAGCATGGATCGTTGAAGCGTGACGCGCGTCCCCACGGTGGACCCAGTTCCGTCTGGGTCTCAGTCACCGGGCTGGTGATGCTGGTGCTGGTCGGCCTTCCGGTCGTGGTCGATTGGTCGGCCTCGGAAGCCGCGGCTCCGCCGGCACTGGCTTCGGGGTTTTCCGACATCGTCAAGAAGGTTACCCCGGCCGTCGTGAATATTGCTGTCACCGGTGGCGAAGCTCGTCGAGAGGGTCGGAGACCATTACCGCCCGGCCCCTTCGGCGGCCCTCCGGGAGGACCGCCTGGCGAAGAGCCGCCGGGTATGGAACCGCCGCCCATCCCGCCTCCCTTCCCCGGACCGCCGGGGCCCGGGCGGCCTGACCAGAGCGCGGGCTCAGGGGTGATCATTGACGCCAAGGGTCACATCGTGACCAACAACCATGTGGTCGAGAACGCCACACAGATCACCGTCACGTTGAGCGACAAACGCGAGTTCCCGGCGAAGGTCATCGGGGCGGATCCAAAAACCGATTTAGCCGTGATCAAGATCGAAGTGGACAACCTCCCGGCGCTGAAGTGGGCGGATTACGACAAGCTCCAGGTCGGGGACCTGGTTCTGGCGGTGGGCAGCCCGTTTGGTCTGAGCTCCACCGTGACATTGGGGATTATCAGCGCGCTGGGCCGAGGGAATGTCGGCATCGCGGATTACGAGGACTTCATCCAGACCGACGCGGCCATCAACCCGGGTAACTCGGGCGGCGCCTTGGTGAACATGCGTGGCGAGCTGATCGGCATCAATACCGCCATTTTCTCGAGAACCGGCGGCTCCGAGGGAATCGGGTTCGCCATTCCCAGCAGTATTGCGGTGGACATCGTGGACAGCCTGCAGAAGTCGGGCAAAGTAGTCCGTGGATGGATGGGCATCGCGATCCAGGAAATCACCCCCGCGCTGGCCAAGTCCTTCAAGATCCCGGAGCAGCGCAAGGGCGTCCTCATCAGCGACGTCAACGACAGCGGCCCGTCATCGGCGGCCGGACTCCAGCGCGGCGATGTCATCGTCGGCTTCGACGACAAGGAAATCCAGAACGTCAGCCAGCTTCGCAACTTGGTCGCGCGCACGATCGTCGGCCGCACCGCAAAGGTGAAGGTGGTGCGGGATGGTAAAGAGCAAGTCATGACCGTGAAGATCGCGGAGCGGCCTCCGGATGAGGTGCTGGCTCGGAGAGAACCTGGCCCAGCAGCGCCTCCCGAACCCGTGGTGAAGCCGCCGGACAATGTGCTGGGGTCTCTCCGCGTTCAGGCGCTGGATGCCTCCACGATGAGCCAGCTCAATCTGCCCGCCAAGACGACCGGGGTGGTCGTCAACCACGTCGAGGCCGGCAGCGCGGCGGAGGCGGCGGGACTGCAACGAGGCGACGTGATCCAGGAAGTGAACCGGGAGGTCGTGAAGACCCTCGACGACTACCAGAAGATCTCGGCCAAGATCAAGAAGGACGAGATGGTGGTCCTGCTCCTGAGTCGGCAGGGGAACAATCTGTTCGTGGCGGTGAACCCGAAATGAATTGAGCCATTGGGTCATTGATGGATTGAGTGATTTTGGGGGAAAAGATCATCTCCTCCGTACATAAATCGCAAAATCACCAGATCACCAAATCAGAAAATTCATCGGATGGCTGAAGGGTCCAAATTCCGCAAGTGGCTTCAGGACTGGGTCTTCGCGCCGCTGGAAGACAAGAAGATGCCGGTCATGGAGCACCTTGTGGAGCTCCAGGTCCGGCTCACGCGAGCGGTGGTGGTGGTGGGCGTGGTCTTCGTGGGGACCTTCTTCTATGCCGACACGTTGGTCCAGTGGCTGCGGGTCCCCCTCCAGAACATGTTCATCCCCGGGACACTAAGTTGGGTGCCAACCGATCTGCCCGTCATCCCCTTCGTGTTTCTCGCTCCGGCTGAAGCGCTCTGGCAAAACGTGAAAGTCGCGGCGTTGTTCGCCCTCGTCTTGTCCACACCCTATGCGCTCTGGGAAACCTGGCAATTCGTGCTCCCTGGCCTGCATGTCCAGGAGCGGCGGTTCGTTGGGCCGTTTGTCCTCATCAGTGCAGTGGCCTTCTATTGCGGGTTGCTGTTTTCGTTCTTCTTCGTGCTGCCCTTCGCGCTCAACTTTCTGATCTCGTACGGCGTAAACGCCGGGTTCATCCCCCAGCTCTCCATCGCCCAGTACGTGGGCTTTGCCCTCTGGTTTCTGCTCGTGTTCGGCTTGATTTTTGAAGTGCCGCTGGCCATTACGCTGACGGCCAAACTGGGCTGGGTGGATGCCCCCTCCCTGCGGCGTTATCGGAAGTGGGCGTTCCTCGCGGCCTTCGTGTTCGCCGCCATTCTGACCCCCACTCCCGATCCGTTCAACCAGTGCTTGATGGCGCTGCCGATGTATATCTTTTACGAAGTGGGGATCGTCGGCGCACGGGTATTCGGCGGGAAGAGTGGTCGTGACACGGCCGACAGCATGAGCGGCGTGGGCCTGCCCGTCCCAGCGGCAGCGGGGGCCTCAGGCTCGAGCAATGGCCAGGGCAAGGTGAGGCCGATGCAGCCTAATGCGGCGACGGAAGACCGGTATGTGGGCGTGCCTTCCGGCGGGGGGAGGCAGTAAACGAACTGAGCGAATAGCTGATGGCATATAGCGTATAGCCAGAGAGGGCTGGGTCCTTGCTGGTTGTTATGCGTTACTAGGTCTCAGCTGTTGCTGGCTATGCTGCGAGTCGGGATTCTGGTCGTCAGCAGCAAGATCGTGTCAGGGGCTGAGCCCGACAAGGGACGGCAGGCCATGGAGCAGATGGTCGGCGAGGTGTCGGGCGCCGTGGTCGCGTACGAGGGCGTCCCAGACGACCGCAAGGCAATCCGCGAGCGACTGATTGCATTGTGCGAGGAGCACGCCCCGGACGTGATTCTCACGATGGGCGGCACCGGCGTGCGGCCGACCGATTGGACGCCGGAGGCCACCCGCGACGTGATCGAGAAGGAGATCCCCGGGATCGGGGAGGCGATGAGGCAAGAGAGCTTCAAGAAGGTCCGCACTGCGATGCTCTCCCGGGGGACTGCGGGCACCCGCGGCAAGACGCTCATCGTCAATCTACCCGGGAGCCCCAAAGGGGCTCGCGAAAACCTGGCGGTCCTGACGCCGATTCTGGAGCACGCGGTGGAGAAGCTCGCGGGTGTGAAGCCCGCGAGCCGTTAACCGTTAATCGTGAAACGTGAACCGGGAACTGGTATTGTGCATTTGTCTGTCGACCATTGTGAGTTGTTGTTTGTTAGCGAGGGCTAGAGTTATCAGGGAGTTAACTCTGTCGCAGAATCGGAGTTGGGCGGTTTTCGGGGCTGTCTTAGTGGCGGCGTTGCTCCCTCCGATATCAGGACCAGTCGAATTGTTCACGCGGGCGTTGCCGTTCTATCTCTCTTACGAGATCGGCATCATCGGGGCCAGGCTCGTTGGTGATGGACGTTCTTCGAGGTTCTAGCGATTAACGATTAACGTTTCACGATTGCACGGGGTAGGAATCATGCCTGGCGAGCTAAAGGTCATCCAGCATCCGGGGTCGGGCAGCGGGGACGCCTGCACCTACATGTGGGCCTGCGCGATCTGCGATGAGAACGAAACCTGCCAGAAGGACAAGGAGGGGCATAGCCGCTGGCTGGTAGGCAAGCGGATGGAGCGGATCGAGCATAAAGTCCTGGTCATGAGTAACAAAGGGGGAGTGGGCAAGAGCACCGTGACCACCAACCTGGCCGTCAGCCTGGCGCTCAAGGGCTACCATGTGGGTATCTGCGACATGGATATCCACGGACCCAACATTCCCAAGATGGTGGGGGCGGAAGGCCAGAAGCTCAAGATCAGCACCTCGGGAGGGATCATCCCGTTTCAAGCCTATAATTTAAAGATCGCTTCCATGTCCTTTCTGCTCCAGAATTCGGATGATCCCATCATCTGGCGGGATGCCTACAAGTACGAGTTCATCAACCAGTTACTCGGGGGGGTGGAGTGGCAGGACCTGAACTACCTGCTGGTGGACCTGCCGCCCGGCACCGGGAATGAATCCGTGACCACCGTTGACCTGATCGGTAACGTGAGCGGGTGCATTATCGTCACCACGCCGCAGGAAGTAGCGTTGCTGGATTCGCGAAAGTCGGTGAGTTTCGCGAAGGACAGTGAGATCCCGATCATCGGGATCGTGGAGAACATGAGCGGTCTGGACTGCCCCCAGTGTGGCAAGCACATCGAGGTGTTCAGAAAGGGGGGCGGGGAGGCGTCAGCGACGGAGATGGGCGTGCCCTTCCTCGGTCGCATTCCGCTGGACCCTGAGGTGGTCACGCAATGTGACGCGGGCGAGCCGTTTGCGATGTTCTACTCCGACACGCCGACCGCCGAAGCGTTCCATACGATCGCCAACCAGGTGGATCAGTTCTGCAAGCGAAGCGGGTCGCTACTGCGCGTTGGGCCGAAGCCTCGTTAAGCATCAACCGGGAACCCCGTGCCTCGTGCCACGCGGCCGGTCTGTGGGTTATCCATGCAAGGACTCACATCATTAGAGGACGCCCGGAAGACGGTCCTGGACTCGGTCCGACCGCTGGGGTTGGAGAAGGTCGGGTTGCTCGAGGCGCTGGGTCGCGTCCTGGGGGAGGACATTATCGCCGCGCGGGATAATCCGCCCTGGGATAATTCGGCCATGGACGGTTTTGCGGTGCGTTCGGAGGATATCAAGCAGGAGCACGCAATCACCAAACCGACCGTGCTCAAGGTGATCGAAGACGTGCCGGCCGGCAAGGCGGCGACCAGGAGCGTGGGACCCGGGCAGGCCATCCGGATCATGACCGGTGCGCCAGTTCCCAAGGGGGCGGATACGGTCGTGAAGGTGGAGGAGACGGAGCCGGCCGGCGACAGCGTCCGGATCTTCAAGCCGGAGCCGCGGGGGGCCAACATACGTCCTCAGGGCGAGGACGTCAAAAAGGGCGACTGCATCATCGCCAAGGGGACCCAGATCCGCCCGGCCGAGGCCGGAATGCTGGCGATTCTGGCCAAATCTTTCATCTTCGTCTATCAACGGCCGAGGGTGGCGATTCTCTCCACCGGCGATGAGCTGGCCGATCTCGATGAACGCTTCGATGAGGACAAGATCGTCAACTCGAACAGCTACGGAATCGCGGCGGCGGTGCAGGAGGCGGGCGGGATCCCGTTCTTGCTCGGAATTGCCAGGGACCAGCCCGTGGCCCTCAAAGAAAAGATCGCCCACGGGCTGAACGCAGACATTCTGGTGCTCTCCGGCGGCGTGTCGATGGGCGACTATGACTTCACCAAGGCGGTGTTCAAGGAACTGGGTGCGGAGATGCACTTCTGGAAGCTGGCCATCCGGCCAGGGCAGCCGCTGGCCTTCGGGAGGATTCAGCACACCCTGGCCTTCGGGTTGCCCGGGAACCCGGTGTCGTCCATGGTCACGTTCGAGCAGCTCGTCCGTCCGGCGATGCTGAAGATGTCCGGCCATCGAGGCTATGGACGTCCCGTGGTGAAGGCGGTGTTCCAGGAGAAGTTCTCGAAGCGCCCGGACCGGCGGCATTTCCTGCGGGGGATCTTGAGCATGGAGAACGGTGTGCTGAAGGTCCGGACGACGGGCGACCAGGGCTCCGGGATTCTCACTTCGATGGTGAAGGCGAACGGGCTGATCGATGTCCCGGAGCATGTCGAGCGGCTCAACCCGGGCGATACGGTCGACGTCCAGGTCCTGAGTGGACAGTTTTGGACCCGATAAGGCCCGTGATGCGTGAAGCGTAATGCGTGACGTGTCTGCGCGTAAGCGCGTCACGTCCGGATCTCCGCTCATAACCCATCGCGGATGACGGATCACGGATCACAATCTATGTCTATTCCAATCCTCTGCTTTGTCGGGCGGTCCAACAGCGGGAAGACCACGCTGATTGAGCGCCTGATCCCTGAGCTCGTCCAGGCCGGTTACCGGGTGGCGACTATTAAGCACGCCGGGCACGGTTTCGAGCTGGACACCGAAGGGAAAGACAGTTGGCGACACAAGCGGGCCGGCGCTAGCTCTGTGATCGTGGTATCCAAGGGGAGCCTGGCGCTGTTTTCCGACGTATCCGATGAAACTAAGGTGGAGGAACTGCGGGATCGCTTCCTGGATCAGCACATTGACCTGGTGATTGCTGAGGGGTGGAAGAGCGAGGGATACCCCAAGATCGTGGTGATTCGAGATCAGGTCGGAGAAGTGCCAGTCTCCCCCGAGGGTCTGCTGGCCGTGGTCTGCAACAAGCCGCAGGACCTCTCGGTGCCACAGATTGATCCAGATGACATTGCGAGCCTCACGGCGCTGATCATCCGCCATTTCCCGAAGCGCGCATGATCCGAACGCCGGGGACTCTCGTCATCGGGGCGATTGTCGCGGGCGCGCTGGCCCTCGGCGGGGTCGCCGTCCCCCTCACCAGCCACCCAAAGTTCTGCGCGAGCTGCCACACCATCCGACCTTCGTACGACACCTGGCTCGTCTCTTCGCACAAGACCGTCACCTGTGTGGACTGCCACGTCCGACCGACCGTCGGGGGGTACCTCCAGGACAAAGTGATGGCCGGGATCAAAGACGTGGCGATCTATGTGTTCGGTACCCCCACGGATCCCCACAATCTGCAATCCACCGTCTCGACCGACGTTTGCCTGAGTTGCCACCGTGCGATTCTACGCGTGTCAGAAGTCGCAGAGCGGGACCTGCCCCCGCCGGTCAAGGACGTCGGGCTGATCATGAGCCACCGGAAACACATCGAGGCATTTGCCAAGAGGGACAAGGGGGAAGGCTGCACCACGTGCCACTCGCGCGTGGTGCATGAACAGCCCATCAAAGGCTACCCCATCGTCATCCCTCGTGGCCATGTCACGAGCGACGCCAAACCGTACTATCCTGATCATCCTGAGGGCACCAAGCTCCGTGCCGCGGCGCTGGCCGATTGCTTCCGGTGCCACGATGGGGAGGCCATGCACGAGGGGAAGGTCTTGAGCAAAAAGTGCGAGACCTGCCATCTGGAGGAGAAGATTAAGATTTTTCTGTCAAAATGAGCGTAGGGAGTTGTCAGTTAACAGTAGGTAGTGGTCAGTTCTCACTCCGAGCCTATCAGGAAACTGAAAACCGACTACTGATCACTGTAAACCCCGCATGTCCTCCACCATTGTTGAAGTTAAAAATCTGACCAAGCGCTTCGGCGAGTTCACCGCCGTGGACGGGATCTCGTTCGAGATCCGCCAGGGCGAGATCCTGGGGCTCCTGGGTCCGAACGGAGCCGGCAAGACCACCACGATCCAGATGCTGCTGGGCCTGATCACGCCCACCGCAGGGTCCATCCGCATGTTTGGTCTGGATCTGGCCAGACACCGGGAAACTATCCTGCAGCAGGTCAACTTCTCCTCAACCTACATTTCCATGCCCTATTCGTTGACCGTGGAGGAGAATCTCAAGGTCGTCGCGAAACTCTACGGCATGACGGACATCCCACGACGCATTGACGAGGTCGTCAAGACTCTGGAGATGCAAGAGTTCCGGAGCAAGGTGACCAGGAAGCTTTCCTCGGGCCAGCTGACCCGCCTCACGCTGGCCAAGGCGATCCTGACGGAACCGAAAGTCCTCTTCCTGGACGAGCCCACCGCCAGCCTGGATCCGGATATTGCGCATAAGACCCGGAGTCTGCTGAAGGACGTGCGCCGGTCCGCCGGCTTGAGCGTGCTCTACACTTCGCACAATATGCGGGAGATGGAGGACATGTCCGACCGGATCATCTTTCTCCAGCGTGGCAAAATCGTCGCGCAGGGCACAGCCCAGGAGATCGTCGCGCGATTCGGCCAGACGGATTTGGAGGAGGTGTTTCTTAAACTCGCGAGGGAAAAATAAACATGGCGACTTGCCCATAGCCTATCGCCTATAGCCCATAGCCTTTTGCGTATATGAAGCTCCACCGCATCACCGCCCTCGTCACGCGCCACCTCTACCTCTACCGGCGGAGCCTGCCCCGGCTGATGGAGATTTTCTACTGGCCCTTTTTGGACCTGGTGGTCTGGGGGTTCATCACGGTCTATCTGATGCGGTTCCAGGGGCAGATCCCCGGCGTCGTCACGTTCTTCCTCGGCGCGCTGATCCTGTGGGACGTGCTGTTCCGCGCCCAGCAGGGTATCACGATCACCTTTTTGGAGGAGATCTGGGCCAGAAACTTGATGAACCTGTTTGCGAGCCCGCTCAAGCCGAGCGAGTTCCTCGCCGCGACGATGGCCATGAGCGTGTTTAAGGTGCTGGCGGTTGCGATCGTGATGGTGGTGGCGGCGCTCGTGTTCTATTCGTATAACGTGTTCATGATCGGGCTGGCCCTGATTCCGTTCGTGCTCAACCTGATCGTCGCCGGCTGGACGATCGGGGTGCTGACCACGTCGCTGATCATGCGGTTCGGGCAGGAGGCGGAAGTCCTGGCCTGGGGCATGGTGTTCCTGTTTCAGCCGATCTCCTGCGTGTTCTATCCGATCGAAGTCCTCCCCCGCTGGTTGCAGGCGATCGCCTGGGCCAACCCGGCCGCGCATATTTTCGAAGGGATGCGGGCCGTGCTCGCCAGCGGCACGTTGCCGGCGGTGCACCTAGCCTGGGCCTTCGGGCTGAATCTCTTGTACCTCGCCCTGATGGTCGGATGGTTTCAGTACACGTTTAGTGTCTGCAAAGAAAAGGGGTTGCTCGTTCGGGTCGGAGAATAAGAAAGCCCGTTGAAGCAGTGGACTTCGCGCCTGCTCGTGCTCGCCTCGCTGCTGTAACTTCCCGAAGAACGGCTGCGGTTCCCCCCATCCCCCACGAAGTGGGGGTTCTCCGGTCTGCCCATGCCTGATTCGGCACGCCTGGGCAGCCGGACCTCGCTCGTTCTTCGGGTACGCACATCAGCAGGGCTCGCCCTCGATGTCGCTCCCGCCACTGCTTCGACGGGCTAGCGGGAGGGACCCGAACTTCGCTGGGGAGGGGTGGAAAAGGAGGATGGCTGTTGGTGCGTGTGGGCGAGTGAGGATGGGGGTGAGTTGAGAAGGGCTGGCCTATTGTCGCTCAAGGCCAGAGCCTCGGTGGACCGCCGTAAGCCTCACCTCTGCTTGGCTGCGGAACTCGTCCCGTTCTAAGCGTTGCTCGAACGGGACTTCAAACAGTCCTCGCCACCCACCTCCGCCAAGGCTTCGGTGGGCCGCGCCGGTTCGGCAACGGCTGAACACAACTCAGCTCTGATGCTCACTCCAACAGCCCAGCCCTTCTCACCCAACGGCACCAAATGGGGAGGGGGGTGGCGGTAGAGCGTGCGGTCTGACCTCACGAGTAAATATGGCCCTCCCTCGCCCTGTGGAGGGAGAGGGGAGGGGTGAGGGGCAGACATCAGCAGGGCTCGCCCTCGATGTCGCTCCCGCCACTGCTTCGACGGGCTAGCGGGAGGGACCCGAACTTCGCTGGGGAGGGGTGGAAAAGGAGTAGTCGGTGGAACAAATGGATGGAGAGTCCCTAACCGATCACCGACGCGTACGCGCGTGCGGGCCGGACGGCGACAGGGTCCCTAGTAAAGAAGGAAACCAAGAATGAGTAGCCAGAAAATCGCTGCCAGAGATATGGACCCGATCATGGCACGAGTCCGTAGTGCCAGACGAAGACGGGCGGTGAGTTGAGAACTGGTAGTGGTGAGGCGCCGTAAGTCTCGAAAAAGCAAGATCCCCACAGGGAATGCCAGTGGGAGCATGAAGAAGGCAAAAAACGCCATGAAAGGAGTCCCATCCCTGTATTGTTGGTTTTCTGGGCTGTAAACCCACCAGACTGAGCGTGCAGCCAAGTAGGCGTAGAACAAAGAGAACAGCCAGGCACCCGTTGAAAGCATTTGTTGCATTGTCTTCCTAAGTCCCGGCTGGTGATTCTGACATCACCATAGACTCACGACCTCGGTCGCTCTGCAAGTTACCACTACCTTACTTGCCACGCCGCGTTTTGGGCTTTGCTCCTTCGACCTCCAAGCGTGTAGCGAGGGAGAGAGTTAGTGATCGCCTTTGTGATCTTCCCTGCCTGCAGTCGCCCCCGTTTTGCTAGTCTCGATCAATTGGTAATCTGAAGGTACCACAAAAAGTTCGTCATTCAGAGAGACCCGCTCAACCCTGGTGACTTGCTCAATGTGATTTAAACAATAGGGGTAGAACCCTTAACGTGATTCGCTCCGCGGCCTTGCGGCCGGCCGAGACGGCAATGGCTTTCTCGACAAGGTTTAGGAAACGGCAGCATTATCCAACTGAGCTACCGTGTCGTAGGGTGACTACTCCAGCCCCAGCGCCCTCGCCGTCTTCTTCACGTCCCTGGGCTTGACCCACAAGATCGCGCCATACCGACCTCCACCAGCACACACGGCGTCAACGGCGGTGACGTTGATCTTGGCGGAGGCGAGCCGTGACAGGGGGTCGAGCAGGGCGCCCGGCCGGTCCTCGCCTTCGACGACAAAGCAGGTCTTGGGGCCCTTGATCTTCCACTTCGCGTGCTTGGCGGCGGTCGTGAAGGGGACCGGATCAAACAGGACGAAGTCGAGCTGGCAGCGCCGGCCCCGGGGAAATCCGGCGAAGGCCAGAAGGTTCAATCCCGCCTCATGCATCACGCTAAGGGCGCGTGCGAATTCACCCGGCTTGTCGGGTGCCTCAAGTTTGAAATACTGCGCAGTGCGGATGGTGTCAGCCATACCCACCTCCGTCATGGAGCCCACGTTCGTGCTCTTTGCGTGACTGCTGCTAGTTCCTCCCTCGAGCGATCTCATACTCTCAGGTGGGGGTTATGTCAAAGCCCGATTGCCAGGGGTATGATACGCAGCGGCTCAGATGCGGTCGGGGGGGACCCGCGGGCTTGCAAAAGACGGCGCACCAAGCCACTTCATACGGGTGCCAGAAACTCAATAGAGGGCCAGGACATCAAGGCCAGCCCCCACAATCCTGCTTCAATGACCCGCCGGAAGAAGCACGATGCAGTTGGGGTTGAACCCCTGATTCTTGAACGTGTCCACACTGGCGATGGCTTCGCCCTTCGCCACGTCAATCACCGTAATGGAGCCGTCGCTCACCCCAGGAAGATTCAGGAAACTGTTCTGCACAAACAGGTATCGTTCGTCGGGGGAGAGTACCAAGTGGTGAGCACCGGCTGCCGCAGGGATGGCCTGGAGGAACTTCGGGTGCTGGGGATCGGTGTTGTCATACACGTTCACATGGCCAGGCTTCGCGGTGGAGACAAACAAGCGGTCCCCTTTCCGGTTATAGAGCATCTCTAACGGCATCCCGTGGCCACGCGCGCTAAAGTCGTCAACCTGCTGAAAGCTAAAATCCTTGGAGGTCGGCCTCCAGACACCAGCCCACAGGGTGCCCTCGAACATCACGGTGATGTGGGCCACGGGGGGCTCCGCAGCGTCGGAGAACATGACCTCCACCGGCGCCGCTTTCGAGGGGGAGGGCTTCATTGAGACCTTGTGGGTGGACAGCACTTTTCCACTGCTGGCTTCAAGGACCGTCACGGTTTCTCCAGGGTCGCCGAGATCCGATGGCCTCACCGTGCTGGTGATGAGGACGCGGTCGATACCGCTGTGGACGCTGATACCGTGCGGGTAACTGATGTACGGAGTTCCAGGCGCTGGCGCGCTTACGGTTTTTTGCGGCTTATCGGTGGTCGCATCCCCGATGACAACCGTGCTCGACCCCATGCAGGTCAGATACCAGGTGCGATTGTCTTGCGAGAAGACGATGTCCTCCAACACCTGGCAGCCGGGGGTCTCCACGGTCTTCATGCGGTACGGGAACCGTGTCAGATCCAGGACGTGCAGAATACTCTTCCCAAGTGCAGTCACATAGGCCTTGCTCTGATCGCGATTATAAAAGATGTGATGGGCCACCAGATCAGGCGGCAGCGGGATGTCCATCAGCATCCTTCCAAACGTCTGGGATTTCGGGTCCACATCGATAATCGCCAACCCTTCCTTGCGAGTCATCTGCTCCGGTTTCGACTCATAATTGAGCATGGCAAGGATTTCAGCATGGGCGAGAGAGGCAAAGAGGATGACGACGAGAGAAGTCACTACTGCAGATAAACCCGATCGTGTCATGGGACCCTCCTGTTAGAAGAGGCCAAGACAGTTACGCCTCTTTTGAGCTCCATGCAACGCGTCAGTGCCTCAGCAGGACGAGATTATTAGTTTTCCCTGCTCGATAAGGATACGCCAACCCGTGTGAAAAAGCGATGTCCGGGATTCTGAATTTGTGAGGGGTTTCTTAAGATATCAAGGCCAGACGCCAGTCTGACAGACAGCGGGGAGTGGACTAGGAATACGTCAAAACATCGGCATCGGAATGTCACCCCAAAAACTTTGTCGAGGCGGGTTCAGGATCACTTTGGTAATTTGCGGACCTGGGCCCTCGAGATCCACCACTGCGATAGCCGTCATTTGAGCTTGCGTGTCGGTGACTTGCGACAGCGGCAGTCGCGTCCCTCCAGGTCCATCTACTCGCGAGAAGACCAGCCGGTAGCTCTCTGTCGGGCTCCCCATGATCTTCGCTTTGACGTCAGAGACTGTGAAAGGAAACAGAAACTCCAGCACTATCAGTGCAAACAGTCTTACCCGCTTGCCACTCCACATCTGACGATCCCCTTTGAGGTCGGTGAACATGTTCATCATCCCGTAATCGAGCGGGAGCAGGTGTGCGGTGTAGCTGCCCGCTCCCTCCGCAGCCAGGTCTTCACGGACCGCCTTCTCATGGAGCGCAAGCGTGATGAGCCTCTTCAGGTGATCTTGACCATGAGGCCACCCTGAGATCCCCAGCAGGTTCGCCTCCGGCATCCCGATCGTTTCGGCGCTCGCAATCGTGTAGGCTCGGAAGGCCAAACTGAGGGCGAGGCCGAGACCAGCCACTGTGACGACAGTCAGTCCCCTCGCGAGCGCCTCGTTAGGCACCCATCCGAACAGCCACTCAAAGAGTCTTCCTCCGGGATTGCCCGGGATGAACATGGCGGTGCGCCTTGCGTATTCGGCGTATTCCGGATACTGCCTCACGAGCCGCTGCTCCTCGGAGCGGGCCAGGAAGTAGTAGGCCGTCACCATCACGAGGAAGAAGAGGACGATGATCATGCGCGGCCAGTAGATCAGCAAGCCAAGCCCAGCGATGCTCAGGCAGACGTACTGGGGATGCCGGACGTATCGGTAGACGCCGGTGGTCACGATCCCCCGTTTGCGAAACTTGGCGATGTAGACTTGGGTGGCCAGCAGCAGGAACCCCCAGAGCCCCAGGCTGAACAAGTAGGGACCGATGCCCCACCGGAGCGATTCGAGAACAGCACTCGTTGTGATCACGGAATGAGGCAACACGAAGGTGCCAAGCCAGGCGGTCGCCGGCCAGTGGTGGATCGCCTGCAGCGTCGGGCTGTAGAGACTGTACCAATACAGCGCGAACGGGCTGATCATAATGAGGATCTCGAGCATGACCAGCGCCGAGAACACCGCTGCACCCTTTTTGGCCAGGTCTATCAGTCTACCGGTCACAGGTCAGCCTCTAGCTCTTGGCCTTTCGGAATGCAGCCGCCAGTTTTCAGGTAGACAACGGGACTTTCGGGCGCGTCTCCGTTGTCTATGACAGCGGCCGCGAGCCATTATATCCCCAATTTGACTTGGTGAGGGGCTTTTGAGCTCCGAACACTGCAACTCATGGAAGGGCGAGGGGGGGGGCTGACAATGGATATCAGGCGGCATTGGATGAAGAGGCCCACGACTCCACTTCGGGTGCGTTCCAAACGCTCAATAAACTCAAATGGATTCACAGCGGGCTAGCTTTGCGGTATAGTTATGATTGGACCGTCATTATGTCCCCTACCGTTACATCCGGCTTCATTCCACAAAAGGAGCAAGGTCGTGGGACCAAAAGGCTGCGTTAGAACGCGCCGCGTGCGGTGTGTCGGCTCCGACAGGACCAGACAGACTTTGCGGGCTGTCATGAGCGGGATGGCCGTGTGCATAGTCCTGGTCTGGGGGGCGCCATCCATGGCCGGGGAAACCGCCACGGAGGCAATGAAAAGTACGATTACGGAAGTCTTCCGCATCTTAGACGATGGGGAACTGAAAAAACCGGAACGGGCCGAGGAACGTCGGCGTCAGCTCGATAAGGTTATCGGCGAGCGCATCAGCTACGAGGAAATGGCGAAGCGGTCCCTCGGCACCTACTGGAAGAACCTGTCTGACGGTGAGAGACAGGAGTTTGTCGGCTTGTTCTCTGCGCTGCTGAGCGACGTGGTTACCAACAAGCTGACCCAGTACACCGACGAGCAGGTGAAGTTTCTGGACGAGCTCCAGGAGGGGTCCTATGCCGAGGTCCGATCGAGACTGAGGGGCAGCAAGATGGACATGACGCTGTCCTATCGGCTGCTGAATGGATCCGGCGAGTGGCGCATGTACGATGTCCTCATGGATGGGATCAGCATGGTCGGTAACTACCGGGTCCAGTTCACCAAGATCATTGAGACGTCCTCGTACGCGGATCTGGTGGAGCAGTTGAGGCAAAAAACATCGAAGAGGAAATATATCGGGAAGACCGCAGCTTCATAGGTGTGCGCGCGCCTAGCGTCCCTCCTCTTTCGCCTCTGAACCCCGTTGCTTTCTCCTTCTTCTCCCGGATCGAACGGTCCTAGCTGGAGCGCCCTTTGAGGGCTTCCAGGCGGGTTTTGTCCAGCGTGATGAAGATCGCCTTCTCCTGCGTGACCGTGACAGTGCCTGCGGGCCGGCCCTTCGCTTTCCGGACGTACTTGCTTCTCGTATAGATCACTTCCCCTTTGCCGCTCTTCTTGAGATCACTGTAGAGCAGCGCCAGGGTGGCGGCGTCTTTGATCGTCTCGAGCGGCGGCTCGGTACCTTTCTCCAGGCGGACGACGACGTGTGATCCGGAGGTGCCCTGGGCGTGGAGCCAAAGGTCCTCGCTCTTGGCGAATTTGAGAGAGAGCTCCTCGTTCTCTCGGGCGTTGCGGCCCACATAGATCGGAAGGCCGTCGACCGAGGTGAAACGGCGGAAGGGGCCTGACCGGCGTGCCGCATGGTCGGTGGTCCGTGGTCGGTGTCCGGTCACATGAATTTCGTGGCCAGCGAACGGAGAAGCAGACTTAGCAGGCGGCGCCAAGGTCCCTTCCTCGATGGCCTTTTGTTCTGCCTTAAGGGCCTGGAGCTCCCGTTCGGTGGATTCTAGTCGGGGACGGATCTCCCGTTCCGCGGCCAGATGCTTCTGGTGTTTTTTGAAATAGTCGTTCATGTTCCCCTGGGGGCTTTTGGACGAGTCCAGGGGAATGACCAGTTCCGGCATGGCCGGATCAAAATAATCGACGACGGCGATCTCGTCCTGTCCCTTCTTGATGTTCCCCAGGTTCGCCTTCAGGAGCTCGCCGTACCGTGCGTAATCCCGGTACCGGGTGGCCTTCTCCAGATCGGCTCGCAGCCCATCCGCCCGCCGGCTGATCTTCTTGATGGCCTTGCGGAGCTCCAGCAGCCGGGACTGCCGGAGCTGGTCCCGCGCGCGTTCTTCCTCGCGCTGCTGGTACCGCAATTCGATGCTGTGCGAAATCGGAAACGGATGGCCCGCGTCAGGTCGAGTTGGCAACGGCGAGTCGGCGCGGTGGGCGCTGGAAGTCCTTCCAGCCGGAGACCTAGAAGGAAGGGTATAGGGCTGCCCCGAGCGCTCCTGACCGTGGCTCAGGGACATGAGAATCCGGTCCGCCCCATCCAACAGCAGTACATCGGCGGTCCTTCCCGTGAGCGCGGCGATCAGCGTACAGCGCCCCTTGCGTGCCGCGATCCGGATGCAAACGATTCGGTCGCCCCGCACCTGCTCAATGCCCTCGATTCGTGCGCCCTCGATGTGAGCCCGGAGGAATTGGCAGAAGGGTGGGGGCGTGGCCGGGTTGGGAAGGCGGCGGGCCAGCAGATGCAGTCGAGCCGTTTCCGGATCTGCCGACATGAAGAGAGAGAGCGTTTGACCTGGACCACGGCATTCCAGGGTGATCGCGGACGGAGCCGGCTGGAAGATCTTCTGGATTCGGCTCCCGGTCAAGACAGGAGCGATCTCACTGACTACCGCCGCGATGTCTTCTACAGACAGCGACACGGATCTCCTTACTCTGACGACATTCCCGCGCCGAGTCTGACCCTAAATAAGAGAGAATTCAAGCACCTGCTGCTGGGTCACCTGTAACTCTTCTGGTACGCATCGCCTCGTCCGGGCCATGGATTTCGGGTGGTGACTGCGCTAGACTTCTGCTGTGCACGATTAAGTCCTGTCGGGCTCGAGGCGCGCAGTGGGGAGATCGATGACCGGGAATCACTTGCTGGTTGGCACCGAGGCCGGTCTATACCAGTTCCCGACCGATGGGGCCATAGTCCCTGCTTCGCCGCCACCCTTAGCCTTCGAGAAGCTCGAGGTGGATCCGGTGGGGCGCGATGCCGGCACTCCGACAGTCCTCTATGCCCTGGTCGGCCAACAGGCGTTGTGGCGGAGCGATGATCGCGGGGGCCGGTGGACCTCGCTCTGGGAAGCCCCGAAAGGCACGAGGCTCTACACCTTCCTGGCGCATCCGACCACACGCGACATCCTCTATGCCGGACTCGAACCGGCTGCGGTTTGGAAGAGCGACAATGGAGGACAGACCTGGCGAGAGTTGGAGGCGCTCCAGGCAGCGCCAGATAAGAACGAATGGCGGTTCTTTCACCCGCGGCAGGCGCATGTGCGCGCTTTGGCGCTGCGCCTGGGGCCGCCCGAGACCCTGTACGTCGGCATCGAAGAGGGTGGGGTCTATGCCAGCGACGACAACGGAAAGAGCTTCCACAGCCTCAACGAGGGGATCTATCGAGATATCCATCAGATCCGGCCGTTCCCGACCGAGCCAGGGCTTCTTCTCGCTACGACGGGGGACGGGCTGTACCGATCCACGGATGGCGGGAAACGCTGGGCACACATCACGTCAGGCGTCACGCGCTCCTATACGGTTCCGTTGCTGATCGAGTCCGTTCCGCCTCATACGATACTGACCGCCGCGGCGGCTGCGCCGCCGCCGTCCTGGAATCGCGGCGAGCGCGGGGCGGATGCCAAGATCTTCCGCAGTCGGGATCGTGGCCTGACCTGGCAGGAAATCACTACCGGGCTCGCTTCTCCTCAGAGAGGCATGGTCTACTCTCTCATGGCCCATCCCCAGCGTTCTGCTCAAGTCTTCGCCGGCACAACCGACGGCAAGATTTACCTCTCGATGGACCACGGCGATCACTGGAGCCTGTTCGCGAGCGGGCTACCGGAGGTCTATTCCCTTGCCTGGGCACCCTAGGGTCCATCGAGCCTGAGCAACCCCGTCATGAGCGATCACTCTCCCTTGCAACGATCCGCGGCCGTACTGGAGTGGGACCGCGTCCTGGAAGTCCTGGCCGGGCACGCACGATCCTCGATGGGGGCGGAGCGGTGCCGGACCCTGCCCCTTGAAACCGAGCTCGAAGCAGCCGAAACGCGGTTGCGAGAGACTGCTGAAATGGTCGCCCTGCGGGAAGCGGATGTGCCGTTCCCGTCCCTTTCATTCCCTGATCTGCGGGAGGCTCTGGGGCGGGTCTCCAAAGGCGCGTCTCTGGAGACCCACGAGTTGCGGGACCTCTCGATCGTGATGGGCTTGGCCGACGAGGTCACCCGATATCTCAGGCAGCGGCGGGACCAGGCGTCGGCGCTCTGTGCAGTGGCCACGCCGCTCGAGGCGGTGCAGGAAGTCTCCCACATCAAGGACGACATCGACCGGTGCATCGATCCGGAGGGTAATATCCGGGAATCGGCGACGGATGAGCTGCGTCGCCTGACCCACCATGCGCACGATCTGAAGCACACCATGCGCCAGCGCTTGGAAGTGATCCTGGCGTCCCGGCGCTATGCCGAGGTCCTCCAAGAGCACTACTTTGCGCAGCGGGAAGGTCGGTATGTCATCCCGATCAAAGCCGAGATGCGAGGAAAAATCCCCGGCATCGTGCATGACGTATCGGCCAGTGGCGCGACCGTCTTCCTGGAGCCTCGCGAGTTGGTGGAGTTGAACAACTCAATCAAGGTGGCGGAGCTGGGGGTCGAGCGGGAGGTGAAGCGGATCCTCCAGGAGCTCTCCTCGCTGGTGGCCGGACATGCATCCACGTTCCAGGATGCGCTGGAAGTCCTGGCTCGATTGGACTCCATTACAGCCAAGGCCTCGTTCAGCCAACTAATCAGGGGTCAGCGAGTCGCGCTGAATACAACCGGTCGCATTGCGCTGAGGCACGCGCGTCACCCGCTGCTCGCGTTGACGCGCGAGAAGGTCGTGGCGAACGATATCCTGCTGGATGAGTCCGTACGGGTCCTGGTGATCTCTGGTCCAAACACGGGTGGGAAGACCGTCACCTTGAAGATTCTGGGGCTCTTTGCGCTGATGGTCCGCGCCGGGCTGCAACCCTCCTGCGGACCCGATTCAGAGATGGCGTTGTTCCCGGAGCTCTATGCGGACATCGGGGATCCCCAAGATCTGGCGAAAGATCTCTCCAGCTTCTCGGCTCACATGACCCAGATGATTCGCTTGTTGGAGGAAGCGTCGGTGCCTCGCCCGCCGGACGGGGAACGCGCCGGTGTTTCGGAATCCATGCGTCAGCCGAGTGCGCTCATCCTTCTGGATGAGCTGGTGACCTCGACCGACCCTGTGGAGGGGGCGGCGCTGGCTGAGGCGCTGCTGATGCGGTTGTCGGGCCTGGGCCTGAAAGTGGTCGTGACCACTCACTACAACGAGCTCAAGGCGCTGGCTCAGACGACGCCTGGTTTCATGAACGCGAGCGTGGAATTCGACGTGAGCCGCCTCGCGCCCACCTACCGCTTGCTCATGGGACTACCCGGCGGGTCTTCCGCGATCGAGATTGCAGGTCGGCTGGGCATGGATGAGGAGATCCTGGAGGATGCGCTCCAACGGCTGCGACGCGAGGATCGGACGCTGGAGCGCATGCTCGGCGATTTGCAGGAAAAGCAGCGACGCCTGGATGATGACCTGGCGCGCATCGCCACCCACAAGGCTGACGCGGAGCGGTCGGCTCGGGAGGCCGCCGACATCGCCGAGCGGCTGCGTCTGGCTGAGCGCGAAGACCGCAAAAGTGCCAAGAAAAAGCTGACCGAAGAGCTCCTGAACGCGCGGGCCCAGGTGCAGTCGGTCATGGAAGGGCTGAAACATGAGCGCACGTTGATCAAAGCCAAGGAGGCCAAGCAACGCCTGGCCGAGATCGACACGCAGGCCCGCGATCGACTGGTGAAGCCTGCCGAGACCGTACCGATCGAGCGCGTCAAGGCCGGGGATCGGGTGGAAATCATCATCCTGGGGACCGTGGGAACGGTGCTGGAATCGCCGCAAGGGAAAAAACGTGTGCGAGTGCGGGTGGGAGAGGCCGAGATGTCAGTGCAGGTCTCGGGCTTGATCGGCCTTGCCGCGGGTGTGCGCGAAGAGCCCGTCCGTGGCGCAGGTGGGACCCGTCCGGCGGGACTACCTCGGCTTGCGTCCGGGGTCGAGGCGGAGACCACCACGGTGCTGGACGTTCGCGGGAAGGCGGCCGATGACGCACTGGAGCTAACGGTGGCGGCGCTGGACAAGGCTGCGCTGACCGGCGTCCCGTTTTTGCGGATCATCCACGGACACGGGACCGGGCGGCTGAAGGCGGCGTTGCGGGACTACCTGAAAAGTTCACCCTATGTCGCTGCGTTCCGGGCCGGAGAACGAGCGGAAGGCGGGGACGGGGTGACGATCGTGGAGTTGAAGTAGGTGTGACTCCGATGATAAGGCCGCCTGATGGACGGGCCTGCCCTGCTCAGGCGCGTCGGCTCGACCGCACTAAGCGTCGTACACCCGTTGCAAAGGTATAGAGCAACGGGTACCCGCTGGCCTGTGGAACTCACTGGCTTTAGCGCGTTGGCGCCAACCCAGCTTCCAACAGTCCTCGGCCTGCGCTCTGCGCACCGCATCTGCTCACGAAGTCGCGGTGCCCTCGCCTCCGCGATTCGCGATGCAGACCAGTCCATCAGACTCTTAGCCCCTTCGGTCCTCACGATCGTGATGAGAGGTGGGGGTGGAGACAGCGAAAATTGTTATGTGCCGGGGGAGGAACAGGCTGGGATGGTCAGGTTGCGGAGGGCCGTGCGGACATTTCGCAGGAAGCCGGCGTGTTTGGCTCTCCGGATGGGACTCTGGCGGAACCAGGTTGCGAACTCAGCCTCGCTGCTCTGGGCCAGATCAGAGAGGCGAGGCGCCAGTGTGAAAGGAGAGGGGTGGAAGGCCGGCTCCGTGGTGGCCGAGGCATTGACGTTGTACGGGCAGACGTCCAAGCAGTCGTCGCAGCCGAAAATCCGGTTGCCCAGCTTGGATGCCAAGTGCTCCGGGATTTCATCGCCCGGGTGATGCAACTCGATCGTCAGGTACGATATGCACCGGCGGGCATCCACCACGTATGGCTCCGTGATCGCGCCGGTCGGGCAGGCACGGATGCAGAGCGTGCAGGAGCCACAGAGGTCGGCGCCCGGCTCGTCAGGATCCAATTCGAGCGAGGTCAGAATTTGACCCAGGAGCAGCCAGGACCCGTAGCGTTCGGACACCAGGTTTGAGTGCTTCCCGATCCAGCCAAGCCCGGCCTGCTGGGCCCAGGCCTTCTCCATCACGGGGCCCGTGTCCACATACCAGCGCAGCTCAGCCACCGGCGCCAAGGTCTTGATCCTCAACGCGAGCGTCTCTAGCCGCTCGCCCAGGACCGTATGGTAATCCCGGCCCCAGGCGTAGCGTGCGATTCGCCCGTGCCCGGGCCTTTCATCCGCCTGATGGTTCGTGTAGTAGTTCATCCCGAGCGAGATCACTGAGCGGCAGCCGGGAAGGATGCTGCCGGGATCACACCGGCGGGCCGGGTCCCGTTCCATCCAGGCCATCGTGCCATGATAGCCGCGGCGGAGCCACTCCGTCAGACGCGAGAAAAGAAGACGGGGTAACGGGGTTCGGGGTTCGAGGCTCGAGGTTTCGGATGGGGCCGAAGAACGGGCAGCATCAGGCCGTTCACTTGAGTGTTGAACTTCGAAAGTCGAACGGGCGTTGGGTATCCGAGCGATGCCGACGGCGTCGAAGCCGAGTCCGAGTGCCTCGCGCTTGATCATGTCTGTGAGCGCCATACTTATTTGCTCTGGGAGCAATCAAATCGGACGCTGAAGATTGCAGAACAGCGCTCCGTCTTGCAACGGCTGCAGGTGCCCGTAATGCGCGTTCTCCAGTCAGTCGCCCGGTCGTCGAACTGGCAGGTGGTCGAGCCACCTTTAGAAATGGTAGTCCAGGGTTTCGTCGTGCCGGGGAAGTTGGCGACAACGCATCCCCGCGGGAACGGGACCGAGCAGCTCTGCTTGTCCTCGCCTTTCTCCATGCCGAAGTTGCAAGAGAACTCCGTCGTGGCGGTCGAATCCTCCGTGGGCGAGGCGAGGGACAGCTCAATCAGGCAGGCAACCAGGATCACGCCGAGGACGAGGGGAATCGTGCGAGAGCACATGGCCATCCTTTCTCCCAACCTGAGCCTCAACCTCAACCGACCGAGTGCCATAGGGTAGCATAGTCGGACCGCTTGCGGCGAATGTGCGCGCAGCGTAAAATCGGGGCCCAACGCGGCAGGCAGGGGGCGCGAGGCGATGGGCTAGGGGCAAAGGCTCGGCGATCCTACCTATTGCCTCGTGCCTCGAGCCTCGTGCCTGAATAATATGGACAAACGCGAGATCAGCCGAATCCTGGAGGAAATCGGTCTCCTGCTGGAGCTGAAGGGCGAGAGTCCGTTCAAGAGCAACGCGTATTACAACGCCGCCCGCACGATCGAGACCCTGACGGAGGATGTCGGTGAGCTGGTCGCTTCCGGGAGGATCCGCGATCTCAAGGGAATCGGGCCGGCGTTGTCGGAGAAACTGGCGGAATTGGTCGCTACCGGGCGGCTGGCCTACTATGAGGACATTAAGCAGACGGTCCCAGCCGGGCTTGTGGAGATGACCGCGATTCCTGGATTGGGACCGAAAAAGATCACTGCCATCTGGAACCAACTGGGCATCACGACCGTCGGCGAGCTCGAGTATGCCTGTATCGAGAACCGCCTGGTTGGCCTGCCTGGCTTCGGGCAGAAGACTCAGGACAAGATCCGGCAGGGCATCCTCCAGCTCAAGAAACGTCGGGGGTTTCACCTCTTTGCCACCGCCATTCGGGACGCTGAGCAGCTCGTGGCCGTGCTCGGGCGGTCGGTCGGCGTGAAGCACGTCGAACTGGTTGGGGACCTCAGGCGGCGGATGGAGATTGTCCGCTCGATCGAAGTCCTGGCTGCGGCGGACCGTCCTCAGGTCGTCCTGGAGGCGTTACGACGCGTGGAAGGACTGGTGGAGCTGGTCGTGACAGGGACGACGATCACTGGAAGATCCTCGGTGGGGCTGCCGGTGACGGTGGGCGTGTCCCAGGCAGTGACCCCGCACGCCATGCTGGCCTCGACGGGTAGCGAGGAGCATCTCAAGGTCCTGTCGGCCCGGGCAGCCCGTCTGCGGGTTCCCTGGAATCTCACCGGGGATTCAGACGGGGCACGCGCGCCCAAGGCCGATTCAGAGGAAGCGCTCTATGCTCAGGTAGGCCTCCCGTTCATTGAGCCGGAGCTGCGTGAAGGCCTGGGTGAGATTGAGGCGGCAGAGGAAGGCCGTTTGAGGCCCTTGGTGGAGCACAGCCAGATCCAAGGCATTTTCCACAACCACACCACGTACAGTGATGGCTCGGCCAGCCTGGACGAGATGGTCGAGGGGGCCAAGGCCCTTGGGTACCGTTACATCGGCATTTCGGATCACAGTCAATCTGCCTTCTACGCGAACGGCCTCAAGGAAGACCGGATCCGCGAGCAACATGCCGCGATCGACGCCTTGCGCAAGCGCGCCTCCGGGATAGCCATTTTCAAGGGCATCGAGGCCGACATCCTGCCTGATGGCGCGATGGACTATCCGGACGATGTCCTGGCTCGGTTTGATTTTGTGATCGGGTCGGTACACAGCCGATTCAACCTGCCGGAAGAGGAGCAAACCGCGCGGGTCCTGCGGGCCCTCGCCAACCCACACGTCACGATGCTGGGCCATCCAACCGGCCGGCTCTTGCTGTCGCGGGAAGGCTATCGGATCGATATGAAACGGGTCTTAGATGCAGCCAGGCAGTACGGCAAGGTCGTGGAGATCAACGCCAACCCGCACCGGCTGGATCTCGACTGGCGGCTCTGCCGGTATGCCAAGGCGCAAGGGGTCAAAGTCAGTATCAACCCCGATGCTCATGCCACGGACGGTCTGGAGGATGTGCCGTTCGGGGTGCACGTGGCCAGGAAGGGCGGTCTGGAGACCTCCGACGTGGTCAACACGCTCGGCCCGGAAGAGATCTTCCCGGCACTCAGGCGTGCCGGGAAGTGCTGAGTAACGAGGACTGAGGACTGAGTGGAAAAATCCGGAACCTCAGTCCTCAGCACTCAGTCCTGAGTCCTGAAGAATCCTGAAGAGGAGGGATCATGCTCGCCACCCGCATCACGCAGAAGGAAAGTACCTTCTATTTCATCTCCTATAAGGCGGCCGATCTGCTGGAGAAGGTGCGATTTACGAGCCGGTATTATTTCGAAGGCGAAGCCATCGAAGCAGAGAAGCCGAAAGAGGAGGACGAGGTGGCGAAGTTCATCGCGGGGATTGAGCGGAGCGAGAAAGGGTTTCAGCGTGCGCTCAACAAACAGAAAGTGAAGCAAATCGTGAATTTCTATGAAACCGCCGTGACCCAGCCGCTGCTCCCCGGGACGGTCTTGTTATTCACGGACGAGACGCTGCGGTTCCAAAAGAAGGGAGAGTCGGACTCGGTCGGTTTCTTGAGCGAACCGAAGGGACAGTTCCTCGTAATCGACGGGCAACACCGGCTCGCCGGGCTCCATTTCTTCCGTGAACGCCATCCGGACCAGTTTCGCCAGGTCGAGGTGCCCTGCGTGGTGTTCGATGGGCGCAGCGCGGACTTCGCCACAGAGATGTTCGTGATCATCAACTCCACCCATACGCGCATCAACCGGTCCCACCTCGTGGATCTCTACGAGAAGGTTTCGTGGGAGAGTCCGGAGAAGAAGTTTGCCGCGCGGGTCGTCAACCTCCTCTACGGGGAGGATGACTCGCCGCTACAGTACAAGATCAACCGTCTGGGCGGTCGCAGCAGACAGGAGAAATGGATCCTGCAGTCGGAGGTATTCAACGAGTTGCATAAGCTGATCGTCCAGCATTCACGCTGGGTCGAGGCGCACCTGGGCACGAAGCCCGAGAAGTGCTACGCCCTGCTGCGGGATTACCTGAAGGGCGCGAAGGAGGTCATGTCGGAAATTTGGGGGAAGAACGACCGCTACATGTTCACGCGCGATGTGACCTTGAAGGCCTTGATCCGAGTCCTGGCCGATCTGCTGCCGGATCGCAAGTTGATGGGGCAATGGGAGCAGGAGAACTCCCACAAACCCTTCGCTGCGACGCTGGCCCCCTGGGCGGGGCTCGTGAAGGAGTTTCGAGCCGACGGATTTTATGAGCGCTTTCCGGCCAAAGGGCAATTGGAGCGCGTTCGCCGGATCCATCTCCGGCTGACCGAGGCACTGTTCGGGTAAGGGGCCTGACGAGCGGGTCTGAATTCAGGAGAGAAGGGGGCGACGCATGGTACGTGCACGGACGATTGCACTCATGGTGATGGTGGGACTGTTCGCGTTGTCGTTGACGGCCTGGGCGGCAGAGAAGAAGGTCACGCTCAAGCTCGGCGGGCAGTTCTGTGAGTTCTACCCCGGCGAGGTCGAAACGGCATTGAAAAAGGTGGCCGGCGTGACCGCGGTTGACCTCAAGAGCAAGAAGGGTCATGCCGTCGTGACCGGAGATGCCAGCAAGATGAAGCCAGGTGATCTGACGGCCGCCGTAGATACCGTCAAAGGCGACGGCTGGCACTGCAAGGGCGAGCTGGCAAAGTAAACTAGGCGTCAGGACCCGCTTCGGGCAGATCGATTACATAGCGGAGGCGCCGGTCTTCGGAGGAGCTCCCTTCCTGGACCTGGAAGGGAGGGAGGTCTGCTCGGAGGCGGCTGAGAAGGGGGGCCATCCGCATGTCGCCCTCCAGCTCGCACACCCACATCGACATCCCGCTCTCTGCGTCATGGTCGCGCCGGTGCACGCGAAAGCGGGGATCCTCCATGTAAAACGCGGAGAGCCAACCGGTGAGCGCGTTGACGACCCACTCGTGTGTCTGCGCGTAGCGGGCACTCACGCGCAGTTCAACCAGACGTTTGTTTTCGGATGGGTTCATTCAGGGCCCGTGACGGCGGAGCTCACAGAGCCACTCGGTCGGTGCTTCACCGCTCTGCGCGAGGCCGAGATTCATCCGGCACGACGGTGAGCACGAGCTTCTCCGCACGGCGGAGAATGGTCAGCGGAGCCTGCACGCCGACGGTCTCGTCTGCCAGGAGCCTATGCAGGTCGTCAATCCCGGCCACCGGCCGGCCGGCATACCCGACGATCACGTCACCCTCCAGCAAGCCTGCCTGTTGAGCCGGACTGTGCGGCTCAAGGGAGACGACCAGAATCCCGCTTTCAACCGGCAAGTCGTGGAATCGGACCTGGCGACGAGGAATCGGCACGTTTTGCCCACTCACGCCGATGTACCCGCGCCGGATCTTTCCCTCCTTGATCAGCCGGCCGGCGACAAACTTGGCCGTGTTGATCCCGATGGCGAAACAGATGCCTTGCGCGGGCAGGATCACGGCGGTGTTGACGCCGATGACATCCCCGTGCGAGGTGACCAGTGGGCCCCCTGAGTTGCCAGGGTTCAGCGCGGCATCGGTCTGAATAATGCTGTCAATGAGGCGGCCGGACGTCGACCGGAGCGTGCGCCCGAGCGCGCTGACGACACCGGCCGTAACCGTGCACTGGAAGCCGTAGGGGTTACCGATCGCGACGACCAGCTGGCCGACGCGGATGGTTTGCGAGTCGCCGAGCGAGACCGGCTGGAGGTTCGGCGCATCAATTTGAATCACCGCGAGATCGGTATCCGGATCATCGCCGACCAGGTGCCCCGGGTAGCGGTGGCCGTCCGAGAGCGTGACCGCCATGGCGGAGGCCTGATGCACCACGTGGCTGTTGGTCAGGATGAACCCGTCCGGTGTGAAGAGGAAGCCGGAGCCGCTCCCATGCGCCTCTCGAGGTGGCCGCGGCTCGGTCGCTCGGCGGCCGTGCTCCCGGTGATGCACCTCGATGTTTACCACCGACGGGCTGACCTTCTCCGCCGTGGTGACGACCGCCCTCGAATACGCGTCCAGCAGATGGTCTTCGGACGACGGGCGTATCGCAGGGCTCTGCCACTCCTCTGTGTCCAGTTCATGCTGTGAAACCAGTCGCACCATGGGTCTCCTCAGGGTCTATTCATCGAACTTTACCTGCGGGACAGCCTGTCTGTTGCGTCGAGATCGTCATGTGGCCAGCTTCCTGGCGATGGCGCCGTCCGCCGACCACTTGCCGGCACCGGTCAACATCAGCGCGATACAGATAGCAAGCACGGCCAGGTGGTACTCGTACCCCTCACCCTGCTGCTTGCCGAACCAGTTCATAAAAAATCCGTGTGGCCAGTGCACCAAGGAGATGGCCCCTGCCATGATCACGCCGATGCTGAAAGCGGTGAACCGGGTCAGGAACCCAATCAGTAGTCCCAAGCTTCCGAAGAACTCCCCGATGATAATGAGGAACGCGACGAGCCAGGGAAGATGCATCGTCTCGGTGAAGAATCCGAGCATGCCGGAGAACCCGAACCCTCCGTACCATCCTAACATCTTCTGGGCCCCGTGTGGGAACATGACTACCCCGAGCATCACGCGAAGGACCAAGCTGGACCAGGAGTCATCGGTCTTGAACAGCCACCTCATGGCGCGCCTCCTCTCATGAGCACACGGTGCAGTACCCGTTCCGCAATGGGATCCACACGCCTGTCCGGGTAATATAGTTCTTGTTAGGACTAATGTCAAGGCCGTGTACTGGGCCACTACATGTGAGACGCGGGGCCTCGACCCGCATGGTGCGTGAGGAACTCCGCGGGCGTCAAGTAGCCCAGGGCCTGGTGCGGACGGATGTGGTTGTAGGTGTGTTCCCATGCCCGCTGGGCCCGACGCAGGGAGGGGAGATCGAACTCGCCGGCATAGCACTCGTAAAACTCCTCGGTATGGGTGCGCTGGGCCCGCTCGACGCGACCGTTGAGCTTGGGCGAGCGGGGGGGCAGCACGAAGAGCCGGAGGCCCCGCTGCTGACAGGCCTGCTCGAAGGCCGCGGCGAACTCGCTGCCGCCATCGACTTGCAGCGCTCGAATCGGAAACGGCATCCGGGCCTGCAGGGTGTCCAGAAAGCGGGTGGCGGTCACACTGGTCGCCCGGCGATAGGCCTCCAGGACATCCCATCGCGAGAGGACATCGCGAGCGGTGAATTGTTTGAGCCCCACTCCCGGCAGGGGGCGCACGTCGAGCGTGTCGAGTTGGACGAGATCCCCGGGCTGCGTCACGGCGTAGGCGCGGGGCTTGCGGATCGCGTAGGGCCGCGGGCGAGGCCGCTTCCGGGCGGAGAGGGCCTGGCGCCGCGGTTCCACGAGCCGTCCCTGGGCCCGCAGCCGGGCCAGGCAGCGATCAATCGTCTTGGCCGAGAGGTGGATCCCGTCGCGGGCCAACAGCACGCGCAGCTTCTCACGCCCCCACCGCGGGTACTGCTCGCGCAGCGTGCGGAGCTGCGCGAGGATCGCCGGCGGCGTCTGCGGCTGCCGGACGCGATGGGGCCGGCGGGAGCGGGGGGCCAGCGTGCCGTCCCGCCGCAGGCGCTGGCGCCAGCGAAACAGCGTGGCCCGGGAGAGACCAAAGATGTCTGCGGCCGCCTGCCAGTCCCCGGTCTTCTCCCAGACCGCCAGGATCTGCCATCGCTGCCGGGCTGCGGCCGAGCCGACCGGGACGACAAGCTGGCTGGCCCGCTGAAGGGAGCGGGGCACGGTGACGATCTGCATCGGGGCCTCCTTCCGAGGCCCCAGCTTAGCGCGATGAGCGTCTCAGATGTATCTGACCCTATTCAGGCCGGCTGAGCGCACCCTCTCGCAGCATAGCTATCCGCGTGGCTCCTCACTTGCTATGATAGCGCCATGACGCGGTCTGCCTGGTCGGCTCCTTTCCATACGATCTGCGCGCTGACTATCCTTTGTGTCCTCCAGACTGGGCCGCTTCACTACGCTTTTGACTGTAGCCCCGCTTCGGTCTGGGCGGCTGATAGCCCCGCCCCGGTGTTGGAGGTTGTCGCAGAGCCGTCCGGCGGCTGGCGCGCGACCGGCATCTTGCATCTTCCAGCGCCCCCATCGGTTGTGCAGGCGGTGCTCACCGATTACGAGAAGTGGCCGGAGCTGTTCGGCATGTCGACGCGCGTCACGAAGGTAGAACGGCGCGCCGAGTATACGGTGACCGACCTCGCGCTCGGCCATACTCTGATGATCGGGGAACGACGGCTCGTGCTGGAGAACCGCGAGCTCGCGGGAGGAGGGCTGGTCAGCCGGTTCGTGGCGGGAGACTTTACTCGCTACCTGCGCACGTGGAAACTGCGCCCGGATGGTGAGGACACTCGAACCAGGGCCGACTTCGAGCTGCAACTGGACTTTGAGACCCGCGTGCCGGCCTGGCTGGTGACGAAGTCAATCCGGCGCGAACTGGAGGCGCACTTTCGCATTTTGACTGAAACGGTGGCCAAACGGGCCGCGTCTCACTGAGACGGGAAATTGAACTCGGCCAGTTCTGCGCCCTCCAGGCCCTGCTTGGCGAGGGCGCTCAGGTCCAGACGGTGCTCGATTTTCTTGATAGGATCCAGGCTGGCCTTGGTGGCCGGATGGGGGGGAACGAAGAGGCGGCAACAGTCCTGGTCTGGCTCAATCGATGTCTCGAAGGTGCCGGTCCGTTGGGCCTGCTCGGTGATTTCCGTTTTGTCCATCCCGATGAGTGGTCTGAGGATTGGAAGCTGAGCGGCCTCCTCGACCACGGTCAGGTTCTCAGGAGTCTGGGACGCCACCTGTCCGAGGCTGTCGCCGGTGACCAATGCCCAGCACCGTTCGCGTCGGGCCAGCTCCTCGGCGATCCTGAGCATCATCCGGCGGTAGAGGATCACCCGAAACGCCGCCGGTGCGCCGAGCACAATCTGCCGCTGGATCTCGCCGAACGGAATCAGATACAGCCGGGAGTAGAGCTGGTATTCGGTCAATAGCTGGACAATCTCGCGGACCTTGTCCTCCGAGGCGCGGCTGACGTACGGCCGGCCGTGGAAGTGCACAAACACCGCCTTGCAGCCGCGCTTCATGAGGCGGTGTGCGGCCACGGGCGAATCAATCCCTCCCGAGATCAGGCAGGCCACCTTGCCGCTGATGCCCACCGGTAACCCGCCGGGGCCGGCTTCCCGCTGGACGGAGTAGTAAGCCTCTGTGGACAGCAGCTCAATGTGAATGGTGAGGTCCGGATGCCCCAGGCTGACCCGTTTTCCGGTCATGGCACAGACGTGTGCGCCGATCGCCCGGTCTACATCCACGGAGGTCAATGGGAAGCGTTTATCGGCGCGTTTCGTGCTGACGCGAAACGTGGAGAAGGAGAGCTCCTGCACCGCCTCGCCGACAGCGGTCTGCAGCGCGTCCAGGCTGCCGGTCCGACTCAGCGGCACCGAATGGGCCAGCAAAAAATTGGCGATGCCGAACACCTTCGAGAGCCGGCGCTTCACGGGCTCCCATGGCGTCTCATCTGTCAGGGTGATGCGGATGCGCCCCGGTAGGGGCTCGACCGGCCGGATACCCAGGTCTCGCAGGGCGAGCCGAATGTGCCGAACCAGGCGGTGTTCGAAGTAGGGACGATTCCGTCCCTTCAGGGCGAGCTCATGGTAATGGACGATGACGCAGCGCATCGGCGTAACCGCGGGCGCGAGGTGTGAGGCTAGAGGCTATGGGCCAGATGCGATCAGCAAGGCGTGGGACCTCGTGCCCCTAGCCCCGCGCCTAGTGCCTCTCGCCCTGCGCTTCCAAGAAGCGCTCGGCGTCCATGGCGGCCATGCAGCCGGATCCGGCCGCGGTCACAGCCTGCCGGTATTTCGAGTCCTGAACATCGCCGGCAGCGAACACGCCTGGAATATTTGTGGTGGTACCGTCCTTGGTGAGAATGTACCCCTTGGGATCCATTTTGATCTGGCCTTCAAAGAGCTTGGTATTGGGACTGTGGCCGATGGCCACAAAGACGCCTGCGCAGGCCAGCTCCGAGGTCTGCCCGGTGACCAGGTTCCGTAGGCGCACGCCGGTGACGACCTTGTCGCCCAGGATGTCCTCCACGACCGTATTCCAGGCGAACGCGACCTTCTCGTTCTTGAATGCCCGATCCTGCATGATCTTGGAGGCCCGCAACTTGTCCCGGCGGTGGACCACGGTGACGCGAGAGGCAAATTTCGTGAGGAAGGTCGCTTCTTCCATGGCCGAATCGCCGCCGCCCGCCACGACCAGTTCCTTTCCACGGAAGAAATAGCCGTCGCAGGTGGCGCAGGTGGACACGCCATGCCCAGTCAGCCGTCGTTCCGCGGGAAGCCCGAGCTGGATGGCCGAGGCGCCCGACGCGATGATCAGCGTCTTCGTCTCGAGGGTCTGCTCGCCTTCCACTCGGACGGTCAGCGGCTTCTGCTTCAGATCCACGGCCGTGACCTCCCCGGAGAGGAATTCCGTCCCGAAGCGCTCGGCTTGGGCGCGCATCTCCTTCATCAAATCGGGGCCCATGATGGCATGGTGGAAGCCCGGGTAGTTTTCCACCTCGGTGGTGGTGGTCAACTGGCCGCCCGCCCGCCCGCCCTCGATCACCACGGGTGATAGATTCGCCCGCGCCGTGTAGATGGCGGCGGTCAACCCGGCCGGCCCGGAGCCGATGATTACGACATTACGCATGGAGGGACTTTACCACAATTACGACATAATTTTGAGGCCCTCGCCTGGATCCTCAGGCTACAGCTCTTCGTCGAGGTCACGCGGCGGCAACGGCTTCACAGTCATGGTGAGGCGGATCTCACGGGAGCGTGCGTCGGCGAGGACGGCCTGGCGCGTTGACCCAGGCAGGGCTTCCGGAGGGAGAACGCCCGACTCGTCACGTGGAAAGTGCTTGATGAAGAGCGCGGTGAGTTGGGCGGTGGCCCACGCAATCGGGGTGACGTGCATCCCGCGCAACCGGATCTGATGGAGCGTGGGGAAGCTGACATCCCAGCGAATCAGCCTTGGGTGTTCGTTCTTGATGCCGCGCACCAGGACCGCCATAGCGAACCGGGCGTTCTGCAACACTCCCCGGCGAGTCAGGCGGGCCACTTGGCGTGGAGTGGGCGTCTGCGGAAAGTGCTTCGCCGCCATCCCCCGGGACTTCGACAGCTTCCCCTGACGGTACCACCGCCGCAGCCGGTCAATCTCGTTCCCCCCGAGCTTCACGTCGAGGTCACGCATGGGAATGAAGTGTGGCAGGGTGCCGACCTCATCCTGCGCGGCCAGGACCACGCTGACCTCGCCGATCGGCGGAGGGAAGCGGAAGACCTCGCGCTCGCTGAACCGCTTGGCCATGTGAAATCGGCCGGCCCGAAAGACGCGCGGCCGGGAGGTCGCTGCGTCAAAGGAGACCTCCGCCGACCATTGCGAGATGGGGTCGTCGCTCACTGAGTTTTCATAGAGACGCACGTGCACGGCCTCCACGGCATCGAGCAGTTCGGCGCTCCGCGCCACCAGCAGGTTTGTCAGTCCCGGGGCCGCCCCGGCGTTGATCACTGCGGCACGCCGTTTCTGTTCGAAGCGGCGATGGTAGCGGAGTTGTTCGGATTTAAAGGGGTGGCGCGTGAGGTGGGAGGCCATGTCCAGATAGTGGGTGCGCAGGCGAAGCGCGGCCCGCAGGATGATTTCGTTGAACACGGCGGGCGATGCGTTGATGAGGAGGTGGCTGCCCCGCGCCGCCTTGACGATGGCCCAGAGGTTTCGCGCGTTCACCTGCTGCAGCGGGATGACGGACTTGGCTCCTAGAAAACGACGTGCCCGGTCCGGGTCCTTGTCACCGCAAGTCACCGCATGCCCCTGGCGGGCGAGCAGGTGGGCCAGCATGGAGCCGGTTGCTCCGGCCCCCAGGACGAAGATGCGCATCGGGCGGACACTCTATCACAAGCCGCTCTCAGGACCTAGTGCCGTTCCAACTTTTTGGGACTACGAAATTGCCCGATTGGGGAAAAGGGGCCATGCTCAGGTGAGGCGGAGCAACTCCTCGTACAGGCGCCGCACCTGGCGACGGAGCGGAGGCCCTGTCAGCGTGCCACGGACGACGTAGTCGGCCAGCCTGACTTTCTTGGCGAGGGGCATCTGGGAGCGGAGGCGGCGCAGGGCTTCGGGACGGGTGAGGCCGTCGCGCTTCTGCATGCGGGCGATCTGCGTCCTGGGCGGTGCCGTCACGACAATGATTTTATCGACTCGCTTGTCCGCGCCGGCTTCGAAGAGCAGCGGAACGTCGTAGATGACCACCGCCCTGGGCTCTTTGCGTAAGATCTCGCGGGCCAGGTGTGCCTGCTCGCGGGCGACGCGGGGATGGACGATCGCATTGAGCTTCCTGAGCTTGGTCCTGTCCCCGAAGACGATCCGGGCCAAGGCCTCGCGATCCAGGGTTCGGTCGGGGCGGAGCACCTGCGTGCCGAAAGTGCGGACGATGTCTCGCCAGGCCGGCTTTCCGGGTTGAACGACTTGACGGGCCAAGGCGTCCGCATCGATAAGCGTGGCTCCACAGTCTCGGAATAGCCTGGCCACCGTGCTCTTTCCCGTGGCCAAGCCACCCGTGAGTCCTACCAAAAGCATGCGGGAGGATAGCATGCAGGGATGGTCGATGGTCAATGCTGACCGGCCGATCGGGACAGGCCATCTGTATGATGCGTGACCACTCGCCGGTGACGCTGCTGTTGATCGCCACCTTGACTTGGCTCGACGGCTCAGGGTATCACGCTCGCGTGACACCTTGGCCAGGCAGAGTCGCGCTCGCTGTCGCGCTGGGGGCGATGCTCTGGTGCAGCCGCGGAGTTGCGGCGGACGAAGCCCGTCGGCCGCTGAAGCCGGAGCCCCGCACCGTGGTGGTGGCGCTGGATGGGGCCGGTCAGTACCGTTCCATCCAGGAAGCGATCGAGCACGCCTTACCGGGAGACACGATCCGTGTCAAGGCCGGCGAGTACCAGGAGGATGTCACGATCCACAGCAAAGAAGGACTGCGCTTGGTCGGGGACGGGGTGGACCGAGTGAAGATCCTGGGGCGGAATCGCGTCGGCAGCTTTCACATCGGCAAATGGCCCTATGGCGTCAAGGATGTGGAGGTCAGCGGCCTGACGATCAATGAACACGGTGGGCTGGCGATGGGGATCTTCAACGGACGGGGGGTGGTGCTGCGCGATCTTCGTATCAACGGCATGGTGTTCGCCCAGCAGGTCCAGGATGTCCGAATCGAGCGATGTGTGGTCGGTGGAAGCGAGACGACCGGCATCCAGTTTGCCGACTCCCAGGCCGTGTTGGTCGCCAATAAGATCCACGACAACGACCACGGCGTCACGATTGCCGGCAAGTCGGAGGTTCGCCTGGAGCGCAATATCATCCTGCGAAGCCTATTCGAGGGGGTAGTGGTCACCGACAGCGCGAAGGCCGCCCTCGTGAGGAATACCATCGTGAAGAACGGTGGGGGAGTCGCTTTTTTGGGAGCCTCACAGAGCGAGGTGTCCGGGAATATTGTGGGGATGAACAAGATCGGATTCCTGGTCGGGCCAGCCAGTGGAACGACCTTCTCGTTCAATGCCCTGCGAAACCGTGAAGGAGACTATCTCAAAGTTGGCTCGCCGAATATTCCGGCTCCGGAGCTCAAAGGAGACTCGGATCTCGCGGTGGACCCGAAGTTTGTGGACCCTGTGAGCGACGATTTCCGGCTCCAAGAGGATAGTCCTCTGACGCAGGTCGGAGGATTTGACTACCTGGGGGCCCTGGGGCCTGTCACAGTGACGCCATCGGCCAGATGATATTCAACTATATGAAATATTGAGTGATTTAGAATTACGAGGAGGGTCACAGGGAGTGGAAAACCATCCATATGGTATGATGAAAACAGCAGGGCTTGCCATGGCGCGAAATTTGCTTATCTTTCTTCAACAGGCGAACCAGAACGAATTAGAAGGAGGGGGGAAGATGGCCAGCTATCGTTCAGAACACGAGAAGCGAGGTCCTGAAGGGATCCCCTCGCTGGAGGAACTAGAAGTCGGGAGACCCGTCGGAGCCATCCTGCCCATGTCCGAGCATGCGCAGGTGGCCTTGCGAGACAGTATTGAGCTCGTTGACTATCTCATGAACCAAGACGCCGTGACGTGGAACTAGCCCACCCGCCCCTTTGGGTGCGGTTGCCGCACCTGTCTGCTGCAGAACATCCCCTTCGGTGAGATCTCGCTCCACCTTCCAACTTATTCTCTTCTGATTTTTTCCCTGGCACTGATTCTCTCGCACCCTAGGCACGCTTGGCCTCGTCCATCGAGGCAAGAAAACGATCGCGGTCACTCGGCCGTTCGATCTCTCCGGCCAGCCGTTCGTACAGCGTCCGAAGGCTGGGACAGTCGACTGCTGCCTTCTTGACCAGCACGTGCGCCACCGGCCCGATGTAGCCCGCTAAGCGTTTTTCAGCTGCGACGAGCTCTTTGGCGGTCACCTCGCGCCTGGTGGCGCTTCCTCCGGCGGGGGCGGTCGTCGGCCCTTCTTCGGGGTCTTTCAATAGGTCAGCCACTGCCTTGAGGAAGGCCCGTTTGTGCTCTTCGACCAGAACCTCCCTCGACAAGACCCGACAGAGATCCCTGACGCCATCCGCCTCCTGGGCCGCTTTCCTGACCATCAGCTTGGCCAGCGGTCCGACATACTCAACCAGGGCGCTCTCCACGCGGGTTATGATGTCCGGGTCCACGGACTTGACGGGAACAGGCGCAGCCATCGGCCAGGGGCGAGGTTCATCACCGAGCAGGGCTGCTTGGAACGCGCCGATGCTCGGCGGGCGCTCCTCCTCGCTCGGGTTGAGCGCCCAGTCAATCGCCTTCAGGAGAGCCGACCCGTACACCGTGTGGTTCGCGATCTCCTGAGCCGGAGGCAGGATGTCCTGCTTGACGCGCGCGGGCGCCTCGACCGGCTTCTGGCCTGTGACCATCCAGTACATCACCGCGCCCAGGGAATAGATATCGCTCCATGGTCCCTGGTGGCCATGAGAATGGTACTGCTCGAACGGCGCGTAGCCGGGGGTGACGATGGCGGTAATCGTGTCCCCGCTTCTCGTGGTCAGATTGCGAGCCGAGCCGAAATCGAGCAAGACCGGGCTCTGATCGGTTCGGATGAAAATGTTCCCCGGCTTGATGTCGCGGTGCAGGAACCCCGCGCTGTGAACGACTTCCAACCCGTCCAGCAAGGGGCGCACGATGTTCAGGACCGTCGGGCGGTCGGGCGATCCCTTGACCCGGACCCATTGATGTAAGGCATGGCCCTGTTCGTATTCCATGACCATGTAGGCAGTGTTGTTGATTTCAAAGAACCGGAGCACCCGCACGATGTTCGGATGGCGGAATGAAGCCAGTGCGCGGGCTTCATCCAGGAATTGTTGAAGTCCCGACTGAAACGATTCGGCCAGGGTTGAGGAATGGGGCCGCACGGAGTGGTCCTGGGCGCGCACCGCGATGTTACAGGGAAAGAATTCCTTGATGGCCACCCGCCAGTTGAGATGTGTATCGCGCGCCAGGTAGGTGACGCCGAATCCGCCGCTCCCCAGCACGGATTCGATCCGGTATTCATGCAGGGCATGCCCGAGCGGCAGCGCATTGATGTCTGTGTCGCGGCCGGTTGTGGCTGAGCCGGATGCCGCTTCGGCCGGATTTCGCGTCTTGACCGCCTGATCCATATCCATGCGCCCTAGCCCTCGATCATTTTCATGGCTTTCTGGAGGCTGCGTCTCATCCGGTTGAACGAGTTCCCAAGCACGGCCATCTCGTCCTTGCCCCGTTCATCAAACTCCGGAATCGTGAAGTTGCCCGTACTGACCTGCTCCGCCATTTTGGACATGGTCGAGACCGGACGAATGATGAGCCCACTGAGCATGACGTTCAAGAAAAGGAAGACGATGACGAAAATGGTGACCAGGGAGATCATAAAAGCCTGGAATGCCCTGTCGGCGTTCCGGATCGGGAGCGACATGGGCACGGATACCACCTGGGCCCCCACGATTTCGTTCAGTTTCCAGCCGTAACCGTTGACGTCTCCATACTGTTTCACCATCGAGGCGGGAGCCGCAGCGGGGGTGCTGTGGCAGGCGAGACAGGCTTCAGTCGTGACCTGGATGGGCCTGGCGATGAAGAGCGATCTGCCCGTGTCTGTGTCACGTTCGCCGTACAACTCCGTGGACTCGAGATTGTTTCGAAATTCCTGCACCAGGTCGGCTTCCCAATCGGTGACAAGGTTTCGGGGATTGATGGGGTTTAAGGTCGCCTCCTTGTAGGAGTAATCCGGATATTTTTTCCTGAGCTCGGCCACCGTTTCAGTCGCCGCATAGGCCGGGACGCCCTGCGGCACGAACACTCCCTCCCCGTGCGCCTCCAGATGCGGTCTGACCTGGTCCACGGTGTACTTGCGGATGGCCATGGCGGTCTCGAGCATCAGACCGGCGTTCCGGAACACTTCATCCCGCGCGTTCCTCTGGAGGAGCGTATGCGACACGTACCCGGTCCCACACAGGCCCACGATAAAGACCAGCAGCAGGACCAGATTAAATTTCAACCGCAGTCCCACTGTTCCCCTCTTCTGTGACGCACTCCCGATGATCCGGGGCGCAGCGCCAGGACCTTCAGCCCTGATCTGTAGAAATCCGGCGGTGATTTCTAGGAGATTCCGCCCCGTCGCAGGCCGATTGTACGCCTCGGAGACAGGGCATGCAAGAGCCATGGGGGCTCAGTCAGGGGGTGTTGGGTTGGTACTCCGGTCCGGTCAGGCAAACCGGCGCGCTACACACTCACGCCCATGCGCGTGTCCTCGACAAACTGCTCCGTGTGGTCATCGAGGGCGCGACCATGCCGGCCTCGCGCGCCGTGAATGTAGAGAAGGTGGGGATTGACCGACTCTCGATGCTCCGGCGGCAGCGCCATCTCGTACGTGACCGGCTGCCGATGGTCGGCGAGTTGGAGGTTGGGGTTGTACACCGAGTTGAATTTCCAAAGCATCTTGACAAAGTTCGTCTGCCCCCGGAGCAGGTGTCCGGCCGCAATCTTCGCGGTGGACTTGAGCGCCGTCCACCCCAGGTGCTTCATGTTCAGAATCTGCTGGGTCTTGACCAATTCTTCATAGAACTGGTGTAGCGGCATCTTTGTGGGGAGCACGGCGTGCTGGATGTCATAGAGCCGGTAATCGCGGGTCTGGACCCTGCGTGCTTCCGTGTGCCAAGTCTCGGTCCCGGGATAGGGGGTGTTCACGCTGATATTCACAATCTCCGGAATCTCGAGACACCACTGGCGGATCACCTCGAAGCGCTTCGTGTCCCAATCCGGGTCCGCGATGAGGTTGATGGCCACCGTGATTCCCAGCGATCGAGCATACTCGAGAGCTTCAAAGTTTTTCCCCAGGGAGATCCGCTTGCGGTGCTGCTTGAGCCCTTCTTCGTCGATCGCCTCCACACCCAGGAACATGTAATTCATGCCCAGGGTTTTCCAGAACTCGAAGACCTCCTTGTTCCTGAGGAGCACATCCCCGCGGGTCTCCAGGTAGTACCGTTTCTTGACTCCCTTCTTGGCGATCGCTTCACCGATTTCGAACCCGTGCTTGGATTGGATGAAGGCCACATCATCCACGATAAAAATCCCCGGCTCCTTGATTCGTTCCAAATCCTCGACTGCCTTGTCGGGGCTGACCGCGCGGTAGCTTCGGCCGTAGAAGGTCCAGGCGCTGCAGAAGGAACAGTCCCACGGGCATCCCCGGGTGAACTCGATGGAGGCACAGGGGTCCAGCACGCCGATAAAATACTTGCGCCGATGGCGGAGGAGATCCCGAGCCGGCCGCAAATCGTCCAGGCTCTCGACGAAGGCTGGCGGCGGGCCTTCCCCCTGCAGGGTGACGACACCGGGGACCTTGGTGACGGCTGAGCGATCGTGCTCGACAGCCTCCAGCAGTCTCGGCAGCGCCGCCTCCCCCTCTCCCTTGAGCACGCAGTCAATCGCCCCTTCGGCATGCTGCAGAAACTCCCGTGCGACGAACGAGGCGCTGTGTCCTCCGACGATGACAAAACTGTTCCGGAGCTTCTCTTTGGTCAACTTCGCGAGGTCCACGATTTCAGGGACGTTGGCCAGGTAGTTGCACGAGAAAGCCACCACGTCGGGCTTCCAGCGCTCGATGATCCGAACGTAGTCTCGGTGGGATTCCACCTGCAGGTCGATCAGGTGGACCTCATGACCGGCACGGCGGACCGCCTGGGCCACCAATTCCATGCCCAAGGGCTCCAGCCTCAGGTAAATCTTGGTGTACATGAGGGGACTCGGATGAACGGCCAGAACCTTCATCAGCACGACCTCCGGTGACGATCAGTGGCACAATTTTGCCCGGCTCTGCTCTCAAAGGTCAACAGCATTTTTATGTGCCCTGACATGCCTATTGAACAACCCTCAGCGAGGGCGTATCCTAACAGGGTGCGAACGTGGAACGAGTCCGTCGGAACAGGGAATGGGTTGAACAACCGAAAGGAGATACACCATGGCACTACGATTGGGCGATGAAGCGCCGAACTTTACGGCCGAAACCACCCAGGGTCCCGTCAACCTTCACGAATGGCTGGGCACTGGCTGGGGAATCCTCTTCTCACACCCGAAAGACTTTACGCCTGTGTGCACCACCGAGCTCGGGACGATGGCCAAGATCACGTCCGAGTTCCAGAAGCGGAACGTCAAGGTGATCGCGATCAGTGTGGATCCTTTGGATGCCCACAAGGGGTGGATCAAGGACATCAACGAAACTCAGAAGGCCAATGTCAACTTCCCCATGATCGCGGACCCGGAGCGCAAGGTCGCGATGCTCTACGACATGATCCATCCCAACGCCCTGGACAATATGACAGTCCGTTCGGTCTTCGTCATCGGCCCGGATAAAAAGATCAAACTCATGCTCACCTATCCGGCATCCACCGGCCGGAACTTCGACGAGCTGCTGCGGGTAGTGGATTCCCTCCAACTCACCGCCAAGTACCAAGTCGCGACCCCGGCCAACTGGAAGGACGGCGAGGACTGTATCATCGTGCCGGCGGTGAAAGACGAGGAGATCCCGGGCAAGTTTCCGAAGGGTCATCGAGCGATCAAGCCCTACCTGCGCTACACGCCCCAGCCCAACAAGTAGGGCCTGCCCATCCTGGCAGGAGCGGGGGAAGGCGGGGGCCAGGACAGGCCAGCCGACGAAGGAGCCGCCGTCCGGCGGCTATTTCGTCGGCTGTGCGGGTCCGCTCAACGATCCACGAACAGTCCGCCTGCCCCGTCCCGCACCGTTTGCCGATTGCCAAGCCTGTCGGGGCCGGTTTGCGGTGCGAGGACATACTCGTCCTCCCCGGCCAGATCAAAGAATCCGCTCATGCTGACGTCTGACGCCCTGCCCATGCCGCTGAGCACGAGATAACGGTCCCTGCCGTTCTCTTCGATGAACAAGCTCCACGAATGGTGGTCGGCTCGGCCGAGCCCGTCCGAACGCTGAAGATCATAGGTATCATTGTCCTCTCCTGCGTCGATGCAGAGCATCGCGCTGAGGTCCCAGGCCGTGCCGCCGTTGTAGACCGGCCCCGTCGAGCTGTAGCGGTCCTCGCCGCTGTAATCCACGAACAGTCCTACCCCGTAGTGCGCGCCGGCGGCGTGGCCGAAGCGAGCGCCCTCGTGCTCATCGTGCCCACCGAAATCCAGCTTCACCCCCGCGCCGAAGAAATAGCCGGCGCCCTGGGAAAAGTTGGAACTGCGATAGCGGTCGTTGCCGGCCAGATCGAGGACCAGGCCCAGGCCACCAGCCAGTCCGTACGAGCGGTGCGCCGGGTCTCTGGTGAAGATCCGCTTGCCCGACCCGGTTCCGATCCCGAAGCTGTCATATTGAAAGCCTGGTTCGCCGGGCTTCTTATCGGGCGCGTCAGTGGCGTTATAACTGCTGGGATATTTCTCGCCCGACTGGTAGTGGTCATCCCCCTCCGCATCGATCACCGCGCCTAGGCCCAGCGGTCCGCCGAAGCCGATCGCATAACCGAAGCTCGTATGCCGGTCGTCGCCCGCTGTATCCACCAACAGTCCCAGGCCGCCCAGTGCGGCGCCCTGCGTCAGCTTGGCGCCCTGGTAGTGGTCGTCCCCGGCCGCATCGTACAGGATTCCCAGACCGGCAAACCCCGTGCCGCCGGAGCCCTCGGCCAGGCGGTACACGTCGTTGCCGCCGCGATCAACCAGCAGCCCGACGCCCAGGCGGCCGGTGGCCAGTCCCAGGGGAGAGGCCTGATAGGTGTCGTTCCCGCCCAGGTCAATCACAACGCGGTTCCCGTGCTCTATATCGGCGGCCGCTGCGATGGCCCCGCGGTAGGTGTCGTTCCCGCCCAGATCAAGCACTAGCGCGAAGCGCTCATTCAGGTCATAGGCGTTGGGCCCGGGCCCGCCGATCACGATCAGGCCGGACGGGGTCTCACGAAGGAACAGCACATCACCGGTGACCCCGCTCGGAGGTGACGGCAGGGGCTGGCGATCACGAAAGCTCTCGCCCAGCCGCTCCAACCATCCGTCGTCGGCCAGCCGAGCCAGCACCTGGGCTGCCGCGATCAACGCGGCATAGTCCAATCGCCCACTGACAAGCTCGCAAAACCGGCGATCGGCCTCGGCTTCCGCAAGGGTCTGTTCGCTGGGCTCCGACGCGTTCGGCGACTCCGTCAACGAGACAGTCGGGTAAAAGTGTCCCACAAACGACGCGGCATGATCGAACAGGAACCGACGATCTTCAGGGCTGAGCTTCTGCAGCGCGATGTCACGCAACCGGTGCGCCTGCTCCAGGACGGAGACCAGCGTGGCCATAGGCTCTTCGGTCTGGTTTCTCGTCGGAATCGACAGCGGTGTGAACGCTTCCGGATGGCGGTCCATCCCGCTCTCCAACTCCTCGATCAGGGCCGGCAGGTGCTTCGGTCCGGACCGGACTAGCTCGGCAAGGTGATGCGCGGAGTGCTCGATCGTCACCATGCCGTACCAGGGATCCGTGAGCGCAAGAACAATGAGCGGCCGTTTGAACCCCGCGGAGAAGCTCTTGGCGCCGGCGAGCGCCTCGAGTGCCGCGGCTTGTTCTCGAAGCACATGGCGCTCAAGATCGGGCTGGACCTGCCGGTGGAAGTGACCGACAGTCGGGCGAGGCAAGGTGGCCCCGTGCGAAGCCCGGTGCGGGTCTTGCCCTCCAGCTTGCCGGGCAGTCTCAAGACTGCATCCAAACAGCGTGAACAGGACAACCACGGCACCCAGGCGGTAAAGCGCCGACATCGCTGGAAAGCGCTGCGTCATGGCTAGAACGGCTGCCCACCCCCGCATGGTGCCTGCACAACACCACAGAACGTCGGAGGGGTCAAGAGTAGAGGGCGTGTAACGGTTTACCCTTTGCCGGGACTAAAGGCAGGACACGGTGGCGCTCAAGAACTATCTATGGACCCTGCCGGCGGGAGGTCGGTATACTCTCGTGGTGTGGGCGAGGAGGCGTCGAGGTGGATATGACCGAACGGGATGACGCTATGGCGGTATCGGTAGAGGGCCCTCCTTTTTCATACGGCAAACTCGTGGTGGCGGTACTCTTCGCCGCCGCGTTGGGCGCGTTCTACTACTTTGACCTCAAGCAATACCTTTCCTTGGAGGCGCTGAAGTCCAACCGGGACAGCCTGCTTGCCTTTACTGACCAGCGCTACAGCGCAGCCGTCGGCATGTATATCGGGGTCTATGTGCTCCAGACGGCGTTTTCGCTACCCGGTGCCGCGATCATGACCTTGGCCGGAGGCTTCCTGTTCGGAAGCCTGATCGGGACCCTCTACGTCAACGTGGGCGCGACGACCGGGGCGACGCTGGCCTTCCTGGCGGCGCGGTATATCTTGCGGGATTGGGTGGAGAAGAAGTTCGGCGACCGCCTGGAACCGATCCAGACAGGGTTTGCCAAGAACGCGTTCAGCTATCTGGTCACGCTACGGCTGATCCCCCTGTTCCCGTTCTTCCTGGTGAACCTGGTGTCCGGCCTCACCAGAGTGACGCTCGGCACCTATGTGGCGGCGACGGCCCTGGGGATCATTCCCGGTAGCTTCGTGTTCGCATATGCCGGCCGCCAGCTCGGCACGATCAATTCGCTGGGTGAGATCGCTTCGCCGCGGGTCCTCCTGGCCTTCACGCTCTTGGGCCTGCTGGCGTTGGTGCCGATCGTATATCGCAAGCTCACGACGGGAAAGCGGGCGTAACGGCGGCCGGTCAGACGAGGCCTCGAGACCGTAACCGACCGGGATGATTCCTGAGCGAAGACACGGGAAGACACGGGAAGACACGGATGGAGGCGCCAGTGAGCGAGCACGACAAACCAATCGTTCTGCCGGATGACGAGCACAATCGGACGCTGGTCCAGAACGTCCACCCGCCAGCTTGGGTCAACCCCGACCCCACGGGGCGCTATAACATCGTCGTGATCGGGGCAGGGACCGCTGGGCTGGTCACCGCGGTGATCGCCGCGGGAGTGGGCGCCAAGGTCGCCTTGATCGAGAAGCACCTGATGGGTGGGGATTGCCTGAACGTCGGCTGCGTCCCGTCGAAGGGAGTCATCCGCGCGTCTCGGACCTGGGCGGAGGTCCGACGGGCGGACGAGTTCGGCCTGCACGTCCCGCCGGGCGTCAAATACGATTTCGGAGCCGCCATGGCTCGCATGCGCAAGCTCCGGGCCCGGATCAGCCACACCGATTCGGTCCACCGGTACAAGAGCCTTGGGGTCGATGTCTTCATCGGCAGCGCGCACTTTTCCGGACCCGATGCGGTCGTGGTCGAGGGGCCGTCGGGCAACCGGACGCTGCGGTTCGCGAAGGCGGCGATCTGTACCGGCGCTCGGGCCTCCAGTCCGCCCACACCGGGGTTACAGGAGGCCGGCTATCTCACGAACGAAACGGTCTTCACGCTGACCGAGCTGCCGTCCCGCCTGGGTGTCATCGGGGCAGGACCGATCGGATGCGAGCTGGCGCAAGCGTTTGCCCGGTTCGGCAGCCAGGTCTACCTTGTCGAGGCGCTGCACGGCATCATGCCGAACGAGGACCGTGATGCCGCGGAGATCGTCCTCGAGTCCATGGTCCGCGACGGTATCAAGCTCCTCTGCTGCGGCAAGGATTTGAAGGTAAACAAAACGGCCGGCGGCAAACGGCTGACGGTGGACTCGCATGGGCAGCATTATGACCTCACGGTCGATGAAATCCTGGTCGGCGTCGGTCGCACGCCCAACGTGGAGGGGCTCGGATTGGAAACCGTCGGCGTCGAGTACGACAAAACCGGCGTCAAGGTCAACGACCGGTTACAGACGACGAACCCACGGATCTATGCCGCCGGGGACATCTGCTCGCGATATAAGTTCACCCACGCCGCCGATGCAATGGCCCAGATCCTGATTCAGAACGCGCTCTTTCCGCATCCGCTGGGGTTGGCCTATGCCAGCGTGGAATCGCTGATCATGCCGTGGTGCACGTTTACAGAGCCGGAAGTGGCTCACGTGGGGATATACGAGGCGGAGGCAAAACAGAAAGGCATCGAGGTGGAGACGTACACCTACAAACTCGACGAGGTGGACCGAGCCATTCTGGACGGGGAGGACCGCGGGTTTGCCAGGGTCCACGTACAGAAGGGCACGGATAAGATACTCGGCGCCACCATCGTCGCCTCTCATGCGGGGGACATGATCAGCGAGTTCTCAGTGCTGATGAAGGCCGGAGCGGGTTTGAAAACCATCACGGGGACGATCCATCCCTATCCGACTCAGGCGGAGGTCAACAAAAAGGTGGCCAATGCCTGGCGGAAGGCGCACTTCACGGAACGGCAGAAGAAGATTCTCCGCAAGTGGTTTGCCTGGACCCGGTGAGACCCTTCCCATGACTGAATCGGCCGTTGTTACTTCCGGCCCTCCCTCGGCAGCTCTCCCCCTAGCCAGCGTGCTTGTTCTGGTCTGTGCAATCACGACGCAGGCCTCTGCGGACTCGCCAACCGTCCTCGAAGTCGGGAAATTTTCCGCGGCGGCGGAAGGGGGTGCCTTGCCGGACGGCTGGAAGCCGCTGACGTTCAAGAAGATCGAGCGGCATACAGCCTACACGCTGGTCAAGGACGGGGAGGCCGTTGTCATCAAGGCGGTCAGTGAGGCGTCCTCCTCAGGACTCACCAAGGAGATCAAGATCAACCCCGAGGAATACCCGATCGTGGAGTGGCGGTGGAAGGTCTCGAATATCTACAAGAACGGCGATGTGAGCAGGAAGGAGGGGGACGATTACCCCGCCCGGCTCTATATCACGTTCGAGTATGACGCGGGCAAGGTCGGTTTCTTCAAGAAGGCCCAATACGAGGCGGCGCGCATGCTCTACGGGCAATATCCGCCGGGCGGGGCGATTAATTATATCTGGGAGAGCAAGGCTCCCAAGGGCACCATGGTGCCCAACTCCTACACGGATCAGGTGATGATGTTCGTGGTCGAGAGCGGCGCGCCGCGCCTGAATCAATGGGTGTCCGAATCACGGAATCTCTACGAAGATTACAAGAAGGCGTTCGGCCAGGAGCCACCGGTCATCTCCGGGGTGGCCATCATGACGGACACCGACAATACCAAGGAGTCCGCCACGAGCTATTACGGTGACATTGTCTTTAAGAAACAACCGACTAATTAGATGGTGTGGAAGAAGAATAAGGCGAGGCGTCTGTGGCCTATTGACAAAGGAGGGGGGTTCGTCCTATAGTTGACCAACCAGTCAACTAGAGAATCTCCATGCGACAGACCAGCCAAACCCGGGAGAAACTCCTTACCAGCGCACTGGACCTCATCTATGCGCGCAGCTATGCCAATGTCGGCGTGCAAGAGCTGTGTGAGCATGCAGGAGTCAAGAAGGGCAGCTTCTATCATTTTTTTCCGTCGAAGCGTGATCTCACTCTTGCGGCGCTTGATCGGCAATGGCAGATCGCCAAGCAGAGTGTGTGGGACCCTGCACTTGCGAACCACCTTCCGTTCCACAAGAAACTGCAACGCTGCTTTGATCTCTTCTACGAACATCAATGTGGTGCGAAAGAAAAGACTGGCCAGGTCCCGGGATGCCCGTTCGGCAACCTGGCCTTAGAATTGAGTACTCAGGATGAAGCCATCCGGCGCAAGGTCGATCGGATTTTTCAAGAATGCACGAAATATGTGGAACGGATGCTGCAGGAAGCAATCGCAGCCGGTGAGATCCCGAAACAGGATATCTCCCCAACGGCAGAGGCGGTCATCGCTTATATGGAAGGGGTTATGGTGATGGCCAAGACCCGGAACGAGCCAAACGTCATCAAGGAACTACGGCAAGGCCTTCTTCGACTTCTTCCGGCAGGGCCAGCCCTCGTGGGCAGGGGTCGACCGGGAAATGGAGGGAGGAAGGATGTGTAACGATTGTGGGACGTGAGCGACTAAAGAAGCGAGGGGAGGTTTTTCTGGTCGTAAATTGGACCGACCGGTCAACTATAATCCTGGACCTCAATTCCCGGCTTCTTAGCGCACCGTCAATAAAACAAAGGAGGCGAGCCATGCATTGCCCGCGGTGCAAAGGGCTGATGCTCATGGAACGATTCTTCGATTATTGGGACGACACCGGCCAGATCGACTTCACCGGATGGCGCTGCATCATCTGCGGGGACATTTTGGACGCGGTGATCGCCGGCCATCGGAAAACCCAGGTTGTAGAGAGGGCAGGGCCCCGGACCGATCTGCTCCGGGAATATTCCCAAATGGGGAACCGACTGAGAAGCATCCGGGTCCCGGTGAATTACTAAGGGATTCCTGGCCGTATGAGGGATCTGCACCCGAACGTTCATGTGAAGGGAGGTATCGCGATGAATTCCAGAACCCTGCCTCTCACAATACCGGCACCGAAGGCCGAGGTGTTTCGATACCTCTCGAAGATTGAAAGCCTGCCTCAGTGGGCGACGGAGTTTTGCCACGAACTGAGGGTGATGAACGGGAAACCGAAGGTTCTTACCTGTCCGGCCATGGGAAGCCAAGAGCTCTTCGTTGAGATCCGCTCCGATGAATCCACAGGGGTCATTGATTTCCTTGCAGGCCCCCGCGAGGACCGGATGGCCGTGTTTCCGGCGCGAGTGATGGACTTGCCGGGCGGGTCCACCCTGCTCCTCTTCACCGTCCTGCAGGGCCCCGACACCACCGATCAGCAGTTCGAGGCCCAGGTCCAAAGCCTGAAGCGAGAATTCGAGAATATCAAACAAGAATTCATGCACTGGTGAAGGGAGATATCCGGGTTTGCCTCTTTCGTCAGAAATTCACTGACCCGGAGGAGAAAGGAGAATGTTCCATGCCGACCAGCTCAGTAGTCCGGTTGGAAGATAGGCTTCAGGAACTGACCAGGTATATCCAGTACGGCCGCATCCTGGAGGCCATGAACGAATTCTATGCTGCCGACGTCCAGATGCAGGAAAACGGTCAACCCCCGACGGTAGGGTTGGTGGCCAACATCGAGCGGGAGAAACACTTCCTCAGCACTGTAAAGGAATGGAGAGGCTTCGAGGTCAAAGCCTTCGGCGCCGGTCCGAATGTGACCTTTTATGAAGCGGTCCTGGATTGGATCGGCACCGACGGAAGCCCCGTCCACCTGGAACAGGTGGCGGTTGCCCACTGGCGTGACGGCAAAATTGTCCACGAGCGGTTCTATTACGACACCGGGGGCGTCTGCACCGGTCGAACGGCTGAATCGTCCGGGACCTGCTGTTAATAGACTATTTCTGCGACACTGCAAGAGCGCCACCGGGCTCGTGTGGATTGCAGTAGGAGTGTGGGGAGATAAGGCTGGCCACCACTAGAAAAGGAGAAGCCGCAACATGCAGCGATTACAAGCAATCAATCCCAAGACCGCAAATGGCAAGGCCAAAACCCTGCTCGACGGCGTGCAGGCCAAACTGGGGGTGACTCCGAACCTCATGCGAACCTTGGCCAACTCGCCTGCCGTGCTGGAGGCCTATCTGAGCTTCGGGGGAGCGCTGGCGAAGGGGGAACTCACCGCGAACGCCTGCGGCTACTGCCTTGCGGCGCACACGGCGATCGGCAAGAGTGTCGGCCTTTCCAACGAGGCCGTGCTCGACGCCCGGCGGAGCGAGGCGGGGGAGCCGAAGGACGCGGCCGCCTTGCGCTTCGTGCGGAAGGTCGTGCGAGAGCGTGGGCAGGTGACGGATGCGGACGTGACTGAGCTACGCCGCGCCGGTTATGGCGACGGGGAGATCGCCGAGATCGTGGCCAACGTGGCGCTGAACGTGTTCACGAACTACTTCAACCATGTGGCGGGCACCGAGGTGGACTTCCCTGCGGTGCCGGAGCCCTCGGTCGGCGCCTCCTGCGGGTGTGACTGATTCGCTTCCCCCACTAGTTCGTATGGACTGAACCGTTTTGACGACCAAAAAGGAGGGACCTCTGATGAAAAGCGTAATCGCTGCTACCGTTGTGCTAGCACTAATGCTCCTGGGCTTAACTGGAGTACCAGCTTGCGCGGGAAGCATGGACGGTGGAAAAGAGATGATGATGGAGAAAGGTGATGCAATGGGCAAAAGTGGCTCCATGGCGGGGCCGGACAAAGCGATGATGAAGGACAGCTCGGGCGCTATGATGGAAAAGGGTAATTCAGGGAAAATGCGGGTGGCCGCACTAGCTGGCGCAGATAGTCATCATGCCGCCGGCGCAGTCGTGATCACGACCGACCAGAACGGACTTGCTACACTGAGATTGAAGGATATCACGGTGGATAAGGTCCCGGACGGGCGAGTCTATCTGGCCAGGAACGGCGACTATCGCAATGGAGTGGAACTCGGCAGGCTCACAAAATTTTCCGGAACTGTCACATTTCCCATTCCGGCCGGGATCAAAGGCGAGGATTACGACAGCGTTGTGATCTGGTGCAAGAGGTTCAACGTGGAGATCGGCCACGCATTCTTCCAGATGGAAATGATGAAATCAGGTGATCGATGATGGAACACAAGAAGGCAATAATCGTGGAGAAAGCGATGACGAAGTAGCCAGGGAGGAGGACGTGATGATGAAACAGTCGCCCGTCACAAGATCGAGAGCGCCCGTCAGTGACCTTGTGGCCATATCGTTTGGTGGGCTCTTGCTAAGCATGGTCAGCCTGTCCGTCAATTTCCCGCTGGAGGCCCACGCCGTCGTCGGCATGAAGGCGCCGGACGTCACGAGTCCGGCCTGGATCAATGCCGAGCCGCAATCACTCGGGGCGCTGCGCGGCCGAGTGGTCCTGGTCGAATTCTGGACCTTCGGCTGCTACAACTGCCGAAACGTCGAACCCTATGTCAAACAATGGCATGAACGGTATGCGGATCGGGGCCTGGTGGTGATCGGTATCCATTCTCCAGAATTTGCCTATGAAAAAAGCGTGGAGGCGGTCACACGATATGTCCAGGAGCACAACATTCGGTATGCCGTGGCTGTGGATAACGAGTTTGTGAACTGGCACCGCTTTGGGAACCGTTACTGGCCAGCCATGTATCTCATTGACAAGTCGGGGGTCATCCGCTATGTCCGAATCGGGGAGGGCGGGTACGGCGAGACAGAGAGGGTGATTCAGATGCTTCTGGCGGAGGCCCCGTAGCCTGGCCAATGTCCATGTAACGAAAAGCAATCGTCCGAGACTGTCACATGGGAGTGTCTGCCCGATGCAAAGAGGGCCCTCGGGTCGCCCTGGAGGGCCGGCAGCATCTTTACCGTGGGCTGTGGCGTGAGGCCGAAGTGGCAAGACCAGCCTCCCTTCGGTGTCTTCCAGTCTGGAAGGAGACAGAGAATGGATTCGGAAGACCCTCACCGACAATGGATACAGTGGCAGGTCCGGCTTTCCCGCCCGTCGAGCGGGTGGCTGTCTACGAGGGATGGGAGACTCCCTCTTTGGCTGGCGCGACCTGGGCCTTGCGGGGAGTCGCGGGGCACCTTCGTTACACCGAACGACACGAGCAGGAGGCGCTCGCGGCGAACCAGGCAGGACTTGGACGGCCGGAAGCTACCTATGCTGCGCTCATTCCAATCAAAAAATCCCCAGCATGGTGGAATCTCGCGCAGAATGAACGCCGAGCTATTTTTGAGGAACGTTCCCACCATATCAGCCTGAGTATGAAGTACCTCCCCGCCATTGCGCGACGGCTTCACCACAGCCGTGACCTGGGAGAACCGTTCGATTTCCTGACCTGGTTCGAGTTTTCGCCAAAGGATGCTTCGCTCTTCGACGAGCTGGTTCGGATGCTACGTTCAACAGAGGAGTGGAAATATGTGGAGCGAGAGGTAGATATCCGACTGTCTCGGTAGAGGTGGTGCGATACCCGGGGCAGCTGTTCCAGCCGTATGCGGGAGTCGGTCCCAGGATCACGAGCGTTCGTGCGGAGATCGCCGAGGGATACGGCTCAATTGGAAGAATCATGGGTATGAGGTCCTTGTCGCGGCGTGAGTTTCTCATATTAGCCGGTGGGCTTGCCGTGGTCACCACTTTCCCGTTGCCGGGGCAAGCCGTCGGGGGTTTGCTGGACCGATTCCTGGCCCGTCACGGGAAGGTGACGCCCCCGATCACTCCCAACAATGAGTTTTACGTGACGTCCTATCGGAGTCCACCCACGGTGCGTGCGGACAGTTGGGAGCTGTCTATCAAAGGCCTCGTGGATAAACCGATGAGGCTCACCTATGCCCAGTTGTTGGCTCGGCCGAGGGTCTCCGAGATCGTCACGCTGGAGTGCGTGGGCAACAGCGTGGCCGGGGATGCCATCAGCACCGCTGAGTGGCAAGGCCTGTCGCTGAAATCTCTGCTGGACGAGGCGGGGCTGGCTACGGAGGCGTACGACGTGGTCTTCCGGGCGGCAGACGGCTACTCGGACAGCATCCGGGTGGAGCGAGCCATGGCGGGTGATGTGCTGGTGGCCCACACGATGAACAGGGTGCCGCTTCCGCTGGGGCACGGCTTTCCGGCCCGGATCATCGTGCCGGGGATCTACGGGATGAAGAGCGTCCAGTGGCTCACCGAGATCGAGGTCGTCGAGGAGGATTACAAGGGATACTACCAGCAAAAGGGCTGGACCGATGACGCCACCGTGAAGACGATGTCCCGGATTGACCTGCCCGGCCAAGGGGACACGGTTCGAGGCGGCGAGTACACGATCCGCGGTCTGGCATTTGCCGGCACCCGCGGGGTCCGTCTGGTTGAGATCAGCATGGACGAGGGGCGGACCTGGCAGCCGGCGACCCTGGAGCCGGAGCTTTCACCGTTCGCCTGGCGGTTCTGGCATTATCGGTGGATGATCCCGTCACGGGGACGCTACACGTTGCTGGTCCGGGCGACGGATGGGAACGGCAAGCCGCAATCGTCGGTCGAACAGGAGCCTGCTCCTGACGGCGCGGCGGGGCTCCATGAGGTCACAGTCACGGTGAAGACCTGAGGGCGAGAACGGCGTAACGGAGGCACCCCCCTCACAAAGGGCAACGGGCTGACCTCCTGCGAGGCCAGCCCGTTCAGGCGGTGACGCTCAGGTCCGATAGGGGAGGGGACTATTGGATCGTGTTGGCGTGACCGCCCTTGGTAATCTCAACCCTGATCGTATCGCCGGGTTTCTTGTCGCCCCTGAGACGCTTCGTGTCTTTGCTGACATAGAGCCGATGTTCCTTGCCGGTGTAGTCCTCAACCACGTAGATCGGCCCGTCAATCTTGGAGACTTTGCCGTCGATCATCAGGTAGGCTGGTCCGGGCTTCGTGTCCAACTTCATTTGGACTGGTGAGGGGGTTTCTGGACTCGATTTGGTCTTTGAAGCGGCAGCCTGGGTCTCGGGTACGGCACCGAACCCGACCAGCGCCGCGAGGATAAGCACAGCAGGTACAGTCCTCATCACGGGCCTCCTTCGCGATTGGTTGAAACGCACAGACCCTCTCAGGTTCACGTTATCGACCGTTGGAGAGAAAAACTGAAGCAAGGTACATGCCTCCAAGCTGGTTCAGGACCGTTTTCAAGACAATTCCAGTGGTTGCTGGAAAGCGATGCGTCAAAAGGGGTAAGGAACTGATAAAGTCTTGAATCGACCCGTAGCCGGAAGCGCTCCGGAGAGACAATTCGAGTCGGCCGGGCGACACTCTCCGGCACAGTGGAGACGGAGGGGCCTGATGGCGTCGTGGCAAGCTGTAGTACGTCCGTGGCTGAACGTCCTCCGGGCCAGGCCTGTCTTGGCCGTCTTTGAGGTCTGCCTTCGCTGCAACTCGGCCTGCGGATACTGCAACCTTCCCCTGAACGTTGGGCGTTACGAAATGACCCGCGAGGAGATCCTGAGCGTCTTCACCAACCTCTATCGGGACGGTCTCCGGTTTGTCTTCGTGCAGGGCGGCGAGCCCTTGCTCAGACGGGACTTGGCGGAGATTCTGGAGGATTTGCAGGCGATCGGCTTCGGCCTCACGTTGATCACGAACGGCACCCGGTTCACGCCCGGACTGGTCGCCCGGTTGGCACGGCTGCCGCTCAACATCTCGGTGAGCCTGGATACGCTGGATCGTGCCCGGTACAATATGATTCGAGGGGCCGATCAGTTGTCGCAGGTACTGGCGGGAATCGACCTCCTTGCCGGTTTCCCGCATCCCAAATTCCTGACCTGCATCGTAAGCGAGGCAAATCGCGACGATGTCCTGGACGTGGTGCGCTTCGCGCGGGCGCGCGGGTTCATCCCCGTCGTCGGGGCGTATCACTGGGGCATCGAGCGGTACGGGAAGGTTGATCTGGGGCTGCAATACCGCCAGGAGGTGGCGGTCAAGGTGTTTGAAAAGGTGATGGACTCCGGGTTAGTGCCGCGCGGCTATTTCCGGGACTACCTGCGCGACAATATCCGATGGCTCAGCGGCGGCTCCCTTGAGCCGTGCGACGCCGGGCGCTACAGCATCGCCATTGACGCTTCGGGCAATGTGGCGCCCTGTCTGGCGCTGGCCCATGCCGGGAACCTGCTGGAGTCTCCGCTGGATGATATTCTGGCCCGATTCGATCGCGGGGCGATCAGACGCTGCTCCGACGGATCGTCTTGCAATATGCTCTGCAGCCGTGTGGTCGGCTCGACGCTTCGCCATCCAGTCTCGGCTCTGCTCGCCCGCAGAGCTCAGGCTAAGGTTGAGGCTAAGGTTAAGGTAACAGGGGGTTGAGCAGATGAGGAATCAATCCTGGCTCAACCTGAACCTTGCCCTCAACCTGACCCTGGTCGTGCTGCTGGTCGGCTGCTCGGCGGTTCCCAGGTCGTTCAACCCCGAGCAGGCGATCTCAGCCGAGTCCTTCTCGCATCAGGCCTGGCAGGAGACGCTGAGCGCGCACGTCGTGGATGGGGTGGTCAACTACCCGGCTCTGGCGACAGACCCCAAGTTCGAGACGTACCTCGGGCAGTTGGATCGGGTGGACCCGAACAGCTTCCCCGCCCGAGAGGACCGCCTGGCCTTCTGGATCAACGCGTACAACGCGTTTGCGATCAAGGGCATCCTGGATGGGTATTCGCCGATGACCCTGTTCGGGCGGTACCGGTACTTTATCGCGCGCGGGTACGGAGTTGGTGGGGAGACCATCAATCTTTATGATTTGGAGCGGAAGCTGCTGATCCCGGACTTCCGGGAGCCCCGGATCCATTTCGCCATCGTGTGTGCCTCCCTGTCCTGCCCCGCGCTCCGATCCCGGGCCTACATCGGGACCGAGTTGGATCAGCAACTGGAGGACAGTGCGAGGGTCTTCATCAACGACCCGACACGGAATCAATTCGACCGGGAGAAGAAGATCGCCAGGCTCTCGATGATCTTCAAGTGGTTCCAGGAGGATTTTGTGGCGCATTCAGGTTCGCTGATGACGTATGTGAGGCGCTACGTGGTCGATTCGGAGTTGGCGCGTGAGTTGGAGGCGACGCCGTATAAGATCGAGTTCCTGGAGTACGACTGGCGGCTCAACGGGCCGTCACCAAGCCCGGAGGTCCTTGGTGGTCGTTCGTCCTGACGAGCGCGCGCCGATCGCCCGTCACCTGCGATTCCTCGAGCAGGGCGAGCGCCTAGCCCACGACTGCGCGAAGGCTCAAGCCGCACTCGCGTCGGAGGGTGGCAGGGATTCCGGGATGTCCCGGTTTCTTATCGGGCAGGCCCGCCAGGAAGCCTACCATGCGGTGGTGTTCCAGGGCGCCATTGCCTGGCTGGCTCCGCGTCGCCTTGGTGCCTGCCCTCTGCTCCAACCGCTAGAACGCTATCGAGTGCTCCTTGAATCGGCCCTCCGCCGGGGAGACTTTGCGGAGACGTTGCTGGCCGAGCAAATCATCCTGGAAGGATTGGGCGAGGCGATCCTGAAGCGGATCGAAGCGGGGCTCGTCAAACGGAATGCCCCCTTCGGCCGCCTGCGTCGAATCCTGCTGCACCAGGAAGAGGCGCACCATGCGTTCGGCTGCCGCGCGTTGGAGCGAACCCTTGCCAGAGGCGAGACCACACTCGAGGCCCTGCGGCTCAGCGCCGCGGAGTACCTTGCCCTCGCGGAGGCGATGGTCGCCACGTTGGCGAATCTGTTTGACGATATCAACGAAGATGCCACCGCGTGGGCATCTGATGCGAAGCAGTATTTGCCGGAGTGGCTTACGCCCACGGACTAGCCCCCCCTCCCTTGCCCTCCCATCGCCCGTTGCACCCGGACGAGCAACGGGCACCCGGGGGGAGGGGAGGGTGGGGGTGAGGGACGCCCATGGTTTCGATCATCATTCCCTCCTACAATGAAGAGTCGGCACTCCCGGCGACCTTGCACCATTTACTGAGCCAGCCCGGCGACTTCGAAGTCGTCGTGGTGGACGGGGGAAGCACCGATCGGACGGTGGAAATCGCCGAAGCGATTCTAGGCGAGAGATTCCCCATACCCCATAGCCCTCGCCGCCACGCGGTCATCTCGGCGGCGAAGGGCCGCGCCTCCCAGATGAACACCGGCGCGAGGCGCGCGGTGGGCGAGTGGCTCCTGTTCCTGCACGCCGACACGCTCCTGCCGGAGGGCGCGCTGGCGCGGGTGAACGGTCTGGAGACCGACCACAGTGTCCAGGCGGGGGGCTTTCTCCACCAGTTTTCAGGCGAGGACTGGCGGCTGCGGCTGGTGTCCGTTCTGGACAACTTCCGGTGCCGGCGCAGCCGCATCATCTATGGGGATCAGGCGATGTTCGTCCGGCGGACGCTTTTTGAGCGGCTCGGCGGGTTCCCGGATCAACCGATCCTGGAGGACGTGGCCTTCTGCGACAAGTTGGTCCGCGTCGCGACCCCGGTCCTGCTCGCGCCCCCGGTGATCACCGACTCCCGCAAGTTTCTGCGGATGGGTGTGTGGCGCAGCTTTGCCCGCGTGCTGCTGATCATCCTGCATGTCGAGTTTCGCCTCCCGGTCCTGCCGCGCGCCTTCTTTCAGGATATCCGCTGACAGACGCTGCGGCTTCTGCTAACCTCGGCGCAGGAACCCGCCATGAAATGCTTCTACCATCCCTCCAGCGACGCGACCGGCATTTGCAAATTCTGCTGCAAAGGACTCTGTCCGGAGTGTGGAGTGGCCCTGGCGTATGGCCTCGCCTGCAAGGACAAGTGTGAACGTGAAGTCGCGGGGATGCAGGAGATGGTCGCGAAGGAGAAGGTTGAATACGAGAAGCGGTCCTCCACCCTCTCCCTCTATGGAGTGCTCTATTTCTGCGTGGGTGTCGCCTTCTTGATTGTCGGAAGCTTCTTCCACCCGGATTTCTTCCTCTTTTCGATCGGAGCCATCCTAACCGCAGGCGCCTCCTGGTTCTTTTTCCAGGGAAGGAAATACCGACGGCCCGATGCCAAATAACCTCGGCAGCTGGCAATTATTGGTCGTGCCCTATCCGCAGGTGGTCCAACAGCAGCCCGCTATTTCTGAGACTAACGTGGTTGGGTTGGTGAAGCGGGTTACGAAGGTTTGAGTCGAGCAGGGAGCTTCAACATGGTCATGATCCGGTTCGAAAAACTGCGGAAGGAGTTCGATAGTCTCGTCGCCGTGAATGACCTCGACATAGAAATTCCGGAGGGCGAGATCTACGGCCTGATTGGTCCGAACGGCGCTGGGAAAACCACAACCTTCCGAATGGCCTGCGGATTGCTAAAGCCGACCGGGGGCAGGGCATTCATCCATGGTATGGATGTTCATCAACATCCTGAGCAGGTGCAACAGTTTATTGGGTACCTTTCAGACTTTTTTGGGCTTTATGAAGATCTGGACGTCTGGGAGTACCTCGACTGTTTCGCACACGCGTACAAGATGCCAGAAAGTGAAATCCCCGCCCGCATCGATGAGGTGATTCACCTGGTGGGACTTGAAGTCAAGCGTGATGCCATGATCAAAGGCCTCTCGAGAGGAATGAACCAGCGGTTGGGAATCGGCCGCGCGATCATTCATCGCCCACGGGTGCTGCTACTCGATGAGCCTGCTGCCGGACTCGACCCGAGAGCGCGCCATGACCTTCGCGATCTGCTTCGTTCCCTTAGGGACCAAGGGACGACCATCGTGATTTCATCGCACATCCTCACGGAGCTCGAAGGGTTTTGCACATCGATCGGGTTGATGGAGCGAGGTCGGCTCGTGCACGGTGGAAAGATCGAAGAGATTGCGGGCACGGAGGGTCGGACGAAAACGGTCCGCCTGAGGTGGCTGGGCGACGCTGCGGGCCTCGTCCGGTCAGCCTTGAGCGCAAAGGCCGGCGTCTCTGGCCTGATGGTGAAAGGATCCGAGGGGGTGTTCGAGTTCTCGGGTGGCGAGGAGCACCTTGCCCAGATGCTCGGTGAATTGATAACCGGAGGCGTACGAATCGTGTCCTTCGACGAGGTCAAGGTGACGGTCGAAGATCTGTACATGAAACTATCGCGCCACGAGGTGTCGTGATAGACATCTGGCGAAATCCGGAGTTTGTACGGCATCTCAGAGCTCAGCTCCGGCCACCGCGCGCAGCGACGGCCGCGAGTCTGGCGGTGGTGATCTGTACGCTGGTCGGACTTCTCTGTTGGACAAGTGTACGTGACGACGAGGAAAAATTCTTCTCGCTCTTTTATCAGTCGCTGCTAGTCATCCAGTTTGTAGTAGCGGGATTCTGGTGCGCCTCCGCTTGTGGTCAGGGCATATCGGGAGAGCGGGAAAAGAAGACGTACGATTTCCTGAGAGCCACACGACTGACCTCAGGAGAACTCTTGGTAGGAAAGCTATTCGGGCAGCCAATCATGACCTATTACGTCTTGGGGTGTACGCTGCCGATCTCGTTGGTTGTTGGGGCCCTCGCGGATATTTCTCTGATCGTGCTGGTGAGGACGTACGCGCTGTTAGTGAGCCTTGCCGTTTTCCTCGGACTGTTCGGCTTGTTGGCTTCAATGCTCACTGAGAAGTCGGTGAATAGCCAGGTCGCAGGTCTGTTCGGATTAATCCCGATCGGGATCGGCATGGCCTTCGTGAACGGCCACTTTCCGGGGCTGGCGGCGCTCAGCATCATTCCGGCCATAACGTCGCTATACGAGGCCCATGAAGGTTCTCCCTACTTAAGTCCCCCGTTGTTTGGAATACCAGCCTCATTCCCCACCTTGACTGTCGTGCTGTATGGGGCGTTTGGTGCCTGGATCGTCGTCATGCTTAGACGAAATATCAAACGTGATGTGGAGGAAATATCTCTCCTGTCGCGTTGGCAGGCTCTGGGGTTTGCAGCCTTTCTGAATCTGTTGTTCTATGCGTTTCTGGACGCTCGGCGACTCTCAGCGGACGTACCCGGCCTTCTGGTCGGCTTGAACATCCCTGTTCTTTACATGATCGGCCTGACGACGCTTACTCCACACGAAAGGCTAAAGGTGTGGTGGCGTCAAAGTGCTTTGGGACAGACGTCGTATCTTTCGGACGATGGCCTGCCGTGGCCCTGGATGGTGCTCGCGGCAGTCCTTGCTTATGCCTTCCTGGTTGTCGGAGGCGTGCTCTTTCGGAATAGTCTGCCAATTGAGGGATGGCAGTTCGGGACCTGGGTTGGCCCATTGCTATCCTTCTTGATTTTCTCCATGCGAGATATCTTGTTCCTTCAGTGGTGCAAGCTTACCGCGATGAAGCAGCCTGTAGCCGCGGGAGTCCTGTATCTCGCCTTGTACTATGCGGCTGCATCAATTCTCGTCGCGGTTGCGGGTCTAGGCTCCTTAGGAGCGGGCCATTGGGTCAGCAGCCTCCTTACCCCCTTTGGTGCATTTAGTACGGGCTCCGAATGGTGGAGCGGTTTATTCGAGGGTGCTGTCGGGATGGCTTTGCAGATGATGGTCATCGGTGTTCTCCTGAATGCCATTCGTCGCCGTCTCCAACAATCCGCTAAGGTCCATCAGGGAACCACCGCTGTTTAGTTCGTGGCAGGAAGACGCATCACCCAGGCGCGCGTAGTCGCTTCCGGCCAAAGTAATAGCGAAGCTGGGAAACGGTCCCCAGGCTCGTGAACCGGCCACGGTCGCACTAGATCGAGACCGGACACCCCGCTTGCCCGTCAAGTTCCGGGCCGTCTTGCCGAAATGAGAGAAGGAGGTCAGAGTCGACGAGACGGTGCCGAGGCCCGGTTTTAACAGAAGGAGGCTATCATGATCCTGGGCCTACTCTTGCTTGTTTCGATGATCGTGGGCGTTCCCGCTGTGACGTGGGGCGTGCAGGTCGGGAATCAGGGGATCCCTCCGGTGGGCGCGGGCAACGGGCAACCTCTGTACGAGATCAGCCTGCCGGGCCGCGCCTGGGCTTTGGAAATGGCCATTCCCGGATTTGTGGTGACGCAAGAAAAGCTGCGGCCGGATGGCCAGGCCAAAATGATGCAAGGTTTCAATGACAAGTCTGGCATGGGGGTTTCGATGTTCCTGGAGCCCCGGGGGAAGCCTGTGACACCCAAAGTGTGTCGGGACGACTATTGGGCCACGGGACAAGCCACCCCGATCAAAAAAACGGATATCGTGTTATCAGAATCGGATCGGATGGCCCTGGTCAAATGGACGGCCAAGGAATACCAAGGCACCCGGATCGACCAGCGACACTTCCATGCCTTCGTGGCGCGAGAAGATGCCTGCATCGAAATCCACCTCTCGAAGATGAAATTCAAGCCTGGTGACGAGAGGTTCTTCGCGGCAATCCTCGACACCGTCCGCTTGAAAGAAGAATCCGTGCAGCCGGTGGCTCATCCGGCTCCGCAGCGGTTCGCTATTCCTGCCCATGGCATGCTGGCCTTGAACCTGCCTCAGACCTGGCGCGCTGAACTGAGCCAACCCCCCCGGGGCCTTCCACCGACGATATCAATGTCGCCGACCGCGGGGCAGAAGTTCGAGTTGCTGATCACCGCCATCTGGGATGCGAAGTCTCCAACGGCGATCCCTCAGCCGGAAGAGATTCGCAGTCTGGTCGAGCGATCCGGTCGAGCCGCGCTTGCGCAAGCCGTTGAGAAGACGTTGGCCGTCCAGGAATTCGGCTCAGAGGTCGGGAAGAAGGGCTACTACGTCAGATTGACCGACAAGGCGCCGAAGCCCGGCGAGTACCGCTACATGACTCAAGGCGGGATCGGGGAAGGGAATTTACTGCTGGTGTTCACCTTCTTGACGAATAGTGAGACGACGACGGATCAGCAGGCCGTTCTCAAGATACTGTCCTCCGCCAAGCAGGAGTTCAAGTAAGACGGCCTCGGGTTGATCGACAGTCCTTCGTCAGTTCTCCAGCGGGATCGTGATCACGATCCCGCCCATCACATCATTCAACTGGAAGTCCCGTTTCGGGCTCAGCAGATGGGTGTTGTGACAGCTGACGCAGGCCTTCGACACGGCTCGGTCCGCGTAAATCGCCTGGAAATATCGTTTCCGTCCGCTGGTAACCACGCTGGTGGCGGGACGTTCGGGGTGAGTCCGGACGGCCTCGAGGCCTTTGCGCTCGAAATCGGTCGTCGGGCCATTGCGAATCGGCCACAGGCTGATCAATCCGTAGCGAATGCCGATTCCGCTCTCCGCCGCCAACCGGCCGGCGAGCTTCAGGAACTGGGCCGGTAGTGGGAGGGCATTTTGTTGCTCCCAGTGTTCCGCCGCGAAGGTAACCCCCTTTTCCTGCATCCGCTCCACGATGTGAGTGGTATAGATCGTCCGATCTGCTTCGATCACTGCATGGAGCAGGTCCGCGACCTTCTCCGCGGCGATGGGAGGTGCGCCTTCGCCGGACTTGCCTCCGTGGGAAAGGGTCCAGAAACCTGTCAGAACCACCACCACGGCCAGGATGTTCAACCAGACCCCTCGCTGCCTCCTCTTGAGCGACCTCATGCTGATTCTCCCTCAGGGTGAGATGGGCCGTGAACGGGAATCGTCACGCGACAGAGCGTTCCGTGCCCCTCCTCGCTCTCAATCTGAATGCGGCCTCCATACTTGGTAATGATCCGATTGGCGACCGTGAGACCCAGTCCGGTGCCGCTGCCCTGGCCTTTCGTGGTGAAGAAGGGGTCGAAGATCCTCGCCAGGTAGGGTTTCGGAATCCCTGGACCCGAATCGCGGATCGTCACCACGACCATACCTTCCTTGGCTTCCGTGGCCAGAGAGAGAAGACCCTTGCCCTGCATCGCCTGGACTGAGTTCGCGATGATATTCATGAAGACCTGTCGCAGCTCATCGGGTGCGGCATGGATCTTGGGCAAGCGCTGATACTTCGTCTGCACGTTCAAGCCCGTACCTCCATAGGCCAATTGCGCCAATTGGAGGGCCTGATCGAGCTGCTCATTGAGATCTACCTGTACCTGACGGTCCTTCCCCTCCGCGCGGGCGAGGCCGGTGAAATCACGAATCGTCGTGGCCATGCGCTTGCCGTGCTGGACGATGTCGCGTGCATAAGCCCTCACCTGGTCGAGATCGGTCTCATCCTGAATCGCCTCTCCCAGCCCGAGGATCCCGAACAGGGGATTGTTGAGCTCATGCCCGATCCCGGCGCTGAGCACCCCCAGACTGCCGAGCTTCTCCGCCTGGATCAGTTGGTCTTGCAGCCGGCTTTCATCCGTGGTGTCCCGGAGGACCAGTCCGATGCGCTGTCCCTCCCCGGGGCGCCCGGTAGTCTGGAACCATTCATACCGATAGACCCTCAACCCGATGTGGAGCTCTTTCCTCGCCGAATCGGTCACGCTGGCCCGCTGTGGCGCAAGTGGATCTCGAAGTTCCCGAAGAAGATAGGGCATGCCATCCTTCTCGTGATCGGGGTCTTTCACCAACGCGTCGAATTCCATCCGGAGTCGCTCCCGCGATGGGTCATCGAGAGGCAGGAGCTCAAACAGGCCGACGGCGTTGCGATCCAAGTCCGTCAGGCTGAAGCTGTCCTTGGAAGCGCGGTTGATGTACTGCACCGCCATGTTCTGGTCCAGCATGATGATCGGAGATGGGACGCCGTCCAGGATCTGGTCTGTGGACTTCTGGAGGTACTGCACTTCCCGGGTCTTCAGTTCGACCTGGTCGGTCAGTCCGGCAAACGCCACTTCGAGCTGGGCGTTCATCCGGGCGATCTCGTCAGCCAGATCCTCGATCTCATCGCCCGTCTTGATGCGAATCGGCTCCTGGAGCGCGCCACGACCGATAAGCCTGGCGATCTCCTGGAGCCGGCGAATGGGCGTGACAATGCGGCCGGCGGCGACATACCCCAGTGATACGAGGAGACAAACGGCGACGAACCCGAAGACGGAGATCCAGGTCAGGAGATGCTTCACCGGGGCGAAGAGCTCCTCGGATGACTGCCAGACGAACGTGTGCCATTGGCGTCCGGTGGAGCCACGCGTGATCCGGCTCGTCTCCGGCAGCGTGGCGAATCCGATGATGGACGTGTCCCGCCCGCCGTGACCGTCACTGGAGGCCTTGACCCACCCCGGCTGAGGCTTTGTCACCAGCGGAATCAAGTCCGGATCCGCAAGGCGCACGCCGGTGGGGAGGATCGGGCAGCTCAGCACGGTTCCGTCACTGTCGATCAACATGGCATGGCCGGTCCTTCCGAATCGGATTGGATGCGTAGTGGGGGCCAGGAATTCCTTGGCGTCATACACGCGATGCACCACCCCGATGACCTGGTAACGGATGCCGTCCATGACCGGCAAGGACACGGTGAAGGTATAGATACCCACCTGGTCGTCGAAGGCCAGATTTTCGACGTAGGGCTTGCCGACGCCCTTGTTGAACGTCCCTTGCCACCAAGGCGAGTCGGCGCTCTGGTAGGGAGCCGCCGTGTTGATGCTGGCGATCAGCCCGCCAGTGAAATCGGTCACGTACAAGGACCTGGTTGCCGCGCGAATCGCGATCGGCAAGGACTGTTCCGTCTCCAGGTCCGAGCCCGTGTAGTATTGCCGCAGGAGCACGGCCAGCCTGCCCTCGGTCACGCCTTTGATGATCGCCGGCTCCCGGGCTTCCCACTGCGCAGTGCTTGTCTTGATGTAGGTCTGAAGGGCTGACTCACTCAGAGCCTGGAGCCTGTCCCGCCGTTCCTCCAGCGCCCTCACGATCAGCGGATCGTTCGCGATCCGGGATGTTCTGGCAATCTCATCGCTCAGGACCAGGTCCAACTTCCTTGCGGTTTCCGTCGCCAGGGCTTGAAAACTTGCGCCACTGACCTCGCGGATCTCCTGCGATCCCTGGAGAAACGCCATCACAAGCCCGATGAGAAGGGGAAACACGCCGACCAGCAGCATGGCGAGGATGAGCTTCCCCTTGAGCCCCCAGCGGGCCGTCTGGTTCTTCGCGTTGCCGGGGCGGTCCATCATGCGGTCCTCTCTGTGGACGGCGCGGCCCGCGGAAACAGCAGGTGAAAGGTTGTGCCCTTGCCGACTTCACTTTCGACGGAGATGGTGCCGCCGTGTTTCTGTACCATGATCTTGACATTGTGCAGTCCCAGGCCCGTGCCCTTCTCGGGCGGCTTGGTGGTGAAGAGCGGGTCGAAGATTCGATCCAGGCTGTCCGTGGGAATGCCACAACCGGTGTCGGAGATCGCGACCGTCACCGTCGTGTCATCACAGCGCGTGACCAGCGTGAGCGTGCCCTTCCCATCCATGGCCTGCACGGCGTTGGTCAGGAGGTTGACGAACACGTGGAGCATCTCCTCGGGATTCGCTTTCACGACGGGGGTGTCGGCGTACTGCTTGACCACCGACAGGTCCTGGAGGACGGCAGCATAGCGGGCGATCTTGAGCGCCTCATCGAGCTTCCGGTTGAGGTCCACCGGGACCGTGTCGGTTGCGGTCGCGCGACGAGCGTATTGCGTCAAATCCTTCGAGATGGCGTTGATCTGCCTGACAGCTCCGATGATGTCATCGGCATGCTGTCGAATGGTCGCCGAGTCGTGTTCCTCCAGGATCTGCTCCGCGAAGGCCAGGATCAGGTACAGGGGATTATTGATGTCATGGGCGATCCCTGAGGCAAACGAGCCGATGGCAGCCAGCTTCTCGGTTTGGAACAACTGGCTCTGCAACGTGGATTGGTATTGGATCAAATTCCAGAGCAGTTTGGCGGTGGCCCCGCCCAGGACTTCAACGCCCGGTCGCTTGTGTTCGGCGATGATCCGGGCCATGGCGGGATCGCCGGTGACATCCACGATGAGATTGGCTCCGTGGTTGGCGATGAGGTCAGTGACCCCGTCCGCGACGGTGATCATGAGCTGCCTGGCGAGCTTCAGCCCGGGCGCTGAGCGGTCCTTGTCCGTGATGCCGATGATCTGGATGCCGGGAATCTGGCTGAGCAGCCCCAGGAGGGCGGTGCCTCCCTTGCCAGCCCCCAGAATAGCCACTTTGGTCGGTTGGAGATCCACGAAGCTACACACCTCCTTCCTCGGCCAGGCGGCGGGGAGTCATGGCCCAGAAGAACCCGCGGTGAAGGGTGCGCCTCTTCGCTTAGCGGATGGGCGACGCGGCCCCTCCGCCGGCATGGAAAGAGTACGAAGGGGGGACGGTCTGATCTACAGCCGATGGATTTCGCGCAGCTCCATCGCCTTGGTCACAGCGGCCTTCAGTTTTTCGCCCTCGACCGGTTTGACCAGGTAATCCACGATACCCTGTCTCAGGAAGGATGTCGCCATCTCCACATCCGGGAATCCGGTCACGACGATCACCGAAACGCGGGGGTATTCTTTGCGGAAATAGGCGATCGCCTCCATCCCGTTGATCTTCGGCATGCGAATATCACAAATGATAACGTCGAGGAACAGCCGATTGTCGCCGGTGTTGATCACAGCAATGGCCTTCTCTCCGTCCTCCGCTTCTTTCACATCGTAGCCCGCCTTCTGAAGCGTCATCTTCATCACTTTTCTGACGTCTGGCTCATCATCCACCACCAGAATGCGACCGTTCCCGCTCTGCGGGCCGAATAGAAAATCCGATTTACCCTCAGCCATGATGAACCTCCCTAGTCGGGATGTTGGTGAACTGACCTCTATCGTGTTTTCTTCTGCCAACCCGTTGGGCAGGAATCAGACCCCTGTCGCTCGGCGAACGGCGCTCTTGTAGGGGAAGCGGAGGGTCTTGGAATGACCCCCCTGGGTCGGATCTGTGAAGAGTCAAAGCAGGCATTGACGTCAGGTACGGAGCCCGGTCCGCTCACTCGAATCGATAAAAGTATGACCCTATTCGGGGTCAGATTTCAAGTGAGACCTCGGCAGGGCAGGGGCCTGGTGTATGCGCGGATGGCGAATGGCTAGGCGAGGTTATTGACACTCAGGTTTTGGAGCCTGTTGACCGATAAGAACCATACCCCACCAGGGTTCAGGGTAGCCGACCTGTGAGTAGGCCGATGCACTTTCTCAACAGCGCCTCCCTCGATACGTTCATGGAATGGGAGTCCGGCGTCCTGGTCACCCCCGCGGGCACGCTTCGGTTGCGCCCCGGAAACAAGCGACAAGCCGCCTGGCTCTTTGCTCCCGCAGTGCCCTTCTACGAGTTCCAGCCACCCGAAGAGCTCCGGGGGAACTAACCGCGGTTCCTCTCGGGCGCCACTGGTCTCTTACTCAGTCAGGAAGCGGCCGTCCCCGCGTCTCGGGCGCATAGGGGAGGATGGCCAGGCCTACCAGATAGACCAGCGCGATCGTGCTCGCAGCCCGTCCAAAACTGCCCAGCGAAGCGACCAGGTATCCCGTCAGGAAAGGCGAGATGGACGCCAGCACGCGGCCGGCATTGAAACAAAACCCGGCGCCAGTCGCGCGCAGGCGGGTCGGGTACAACTCCGGAAGGTAGATGGGAAAACCGCTGAAGATACCGTTGTTGAAGAAGCCCAGCAGGGGGAGCAACAGCAGTACGTCCCGATAGGCGTGTGGCGTGAGGAATGTCACCGGAAGCATGACTAGGCTCCCGGTACACATGAGGGCAAAGACGGGCCTGCGGCCGAACCGCTCCGCCAAGGGACCGAAACTCAAATAGCCCACCAGGGCACCGGCGTTGAGTGCCATGATCGCATAGCTCACGGCAGTCGACGTCGCTGCGCGCCCCAGCCCCTGTATGTCGGGCAAGGTTGCGATCAGCGTCGGGGTCCAGTTAGTCGCCCCCCAGAGCCCGAACACGGCGACAAAGGCCAGCCCTGACCCCACGAGTGTCGATCGCCGGAGGGGACGCTGGAATAACTCCTGGAGCCTGAGCTGCCGCGCCCTGCGGGATCGTTGCTCTTGTGCATGGACCTTCACCCACCGGTCCGGTTCCTTCACCCAGAGGCGGACCAGCAGGGCCACGACCGCCGGAATCACGCCGACCAGGAAGAGGGCCCGCCAGCCATGTCCCCGCAGCAGCAAGTTGAACGCAGCGGCGAGGAAAAACCCCCCCGCCCAGGCCGATTGAAGAATCCCCGCCGCCTTGGTACGCTTCTCTTCCGGCCAGGCCTCTGCCACGATTGAGGCGCCGGCCGCCCATTCGCCCCCGATCCCCAGCGCGGTCAGGAACCGGTAGATCGCCAGATGCCACCAGTCCTGCGACAGGGCGGCCAGGCCCGTGAACACCGAGTACATGAGGATCGTGAGAATCAACGTCTTCGTGCGTCCAACGCGGTCCGCTACCACTCCGAACAGCACGCCGCCGATGGCCCAGCCGATCAGAAAGATGGAAAAGATGATTCCGCCGTACCATCCGATCACCTCCGGGCCGATTTCGCCGGAAACGGCCGTCCTGGTGGCCGACACTCGGAGTAAATCCTCCAGTGCCGGATGCAGCACGAGGGCATAGATCGTCGCATCCATGGAATCAAAGACCCACCCCAGCCAGGCCACCAATAGCACCAGCCACTGGTAGCGGGTAATGCCGTGGCGCCAGGACGTGGGGGTCACGCGAGGGGCCGTGGACGGGATGAGCGGCGAGGGGATAGAAGGTTCACGTCGGCCACAAGGTCACGCGGGCGCGCTGGGCGGGGTTGAGGTTCGACACCTTCACCGGTTCACTCCGTTGCGGTGCTCCTAGGCAGGGCCTTGATGCGTCGGCCCAGGGTGGCTCAATCTACGCTGACGCGCACGCACTGTCAAACGCGGGCCTCTATAGAGTCACGCTTGACTTTTCCCACGCGCTCCAGCACTACAAGGCGGTCAATGGTTCAGTTCTTGGGAGTGAGGTGCACGCGACAATATTGAGAGTTCCCATTCCTGAGCGGAATATTGTATAGTACGCCCTCGCACCACTGACCGGGATGTACTTCTCCCCACATTTTTCTACTCTAAGGAGGTATTCCATGACGAGGAGCAGGTTCAGTGTTCTCACCAGCCTGATGTTCGCGATGCTTCTAGCGCTGCCGGTCCTGCCGACCCGGGCCGAAGACCAACCGGCGACCAGCACGATGGATATCGTGCGCGAGAAAGTCCGCGCCGACAAGAAGCTCCTGGTCGCCGAGAATATGGGGCTGACCGAATCGCAAGCAAAAGCGTTCTGGCCGATCTATGACAGCTATCAGAAAGACCTCAGCAAGCTGGGTGATCGTATGATCGCCTTGATCCAGAGCTACGCGAAGGACTATGAGTCGATGACCAATGAGGCGGCGAAAAAGTTGGTGGACGAATACCTCGACATTGAAAGCGATCGTCAGGCGCTTCGAAAATCGTACCTTCCGAAGTTCCGCAAGGTTCTCTCTGAAACCAAGGTCGCACGGTACTATCAAATCGAGCAAAAGATCCATGCGCTCGTGTCCTTCGAGCTAGCGGAGAACATTCCGCTGGTGAGGTAACGGGAACGTCGTGGGCGGTGCCCCGCGGATAACGAGCATGAGTCTCTCATGCCTCCGAGCGCTTTGGCGCGACGGCACGAAGGGTAGAGAAACATCCAGATGACACTCAACGGAGGAGTACGCGCAAGGCGACGCGCTTCGCTCGTCAGAACCGGCCTTGCCCTCTGCAGTCTGTTCAGCTTGGCCGCTCTGCCGGGTTGCGCCACGGTTGAGGTCGCGACGGATCTGCAGCTCCACGGGCAGCGCTTCGCCCCAGAGGCCGAGCCGGTCGCCCACATCTATGCCGATAACTGGGGGATCTACCTCATGCGACTCATCCCGATCATCACCGGCAATCTGGGTGACCCGGGGACAAGTCATTTCCCCGCCTTATTTACGGACAATGTGCGGGTGGATCTCCTGGTTGAGACGGTGACGGCGGAGAGTCTTCGAAGGGGTGGGACGATTCTCACCGATATCACAACGCGTGACCGATCGTATTGGATGTGGTGGACACTCGTCTTCTGGCTCCGGGAATTTGAAGTGTCCGCCAACGCGTCCCGACCTTTGGAGGCGCCCGCGAAGCCATAGAAATCCAGGAACCGAACGAATGATCAGAAAGCGCCCGTTGCGGGGTGCCCGACCCGATGCTATAGTCGGACGCCATGGCGCGGCTCGACTACTACGACACGCTGGGGGTCTCGAGAGAAGCCTCCGACGAGGACATCAAGAAGGCCTACCGGAAGCTCGTCCTCCAGTACCATCCGGATCGGAACCCGGGCGACACGCAGGCCGAGGCGAAGATCCGCGAGATCAACCTTGCGTATGAGATTCTCGGGGACCCGGACAAGCGACGGACCTTTGAACGCCTGCGTTGGGGGGATGAGCCCCGGGAGGCCGCGCCGGATCCCGCCGTCATTCTGGAGGAGATGGAACGGAAGCTCGCTGACGAGGGACGAAAGGAGGTGTTTGCGGCTCTGGTCCAGAACGTCTCACGGGTGAAGGCCGAGCTCGCGAAGATCCGGGCCCGCACCGTCGAACGGCAAGGATACGACACTTTTCAGGAGCGCATGGTGACTGAGCGCGCGGCGGAGGTCCTGCACGAGTTCGTGACCCCGGAGATGGAGACCAAGAAGAAGCGGGTGTTGGACGTAGCCCTCCTGATGATGATCTCCCAGCGGGTCGCCAAAAAAGAGGATGAGCGGGGCCTCAAGGAAATAAAGGACCGCTTGCAGGAGGCCTACCAGCGCGGTCGGCTGAACGGGTTCCGGGATGCGTTGGAGCTGTTCTATGTGAGGCGATAGGAATGGGGTATGGGGCTAGGGGGGTAGCCGGGGTAGCGGGCAACTCTGTGACCCTCAGCGCATCGTTACCCCATTACCCCGCTATCCCCTCACCTCGTCTTCTGGAGGGGTCCGCTGACAAACCGGCCGGCCTGCATGACGCCGGCGATCCGGGCCTTGTCGCGCAGCAGGCCGATGTTCCTGAGCGGGTTGCCGCTGACGACCAGCAGATCAGCGACCTTGCCCGCTTCGATGGTCCCCACCTCTTGATTGATCCCGAGCAGCCGAGCAGCTGAGGCGGTGGCGGCCACGAGGGCGTCCATCGGACTCATCCCGAGCGCGACCATCCGTTCCAGTTCCTGGGCGTTTTCTCCGTGCACATTGAACGGCGTGCCCGCGTCTGTGCCCAAGGCGATGGGAATCCCGGACCGGTAGGCCATCTTGAAGCTGGCCTCATGCCGGGGCCGCAGCGCCCGCGCCTTCTCCAACGCCGGCTCCGGAATGCCGCAGGCGCCGCGGCAGTCGGCGGTTGTGGCCAGTGCCGAAAGGGTCGGGACCATGAAGACGCCGTGCGCACGCATGAGGTCGGCGGCCTTGTCATCCATCAGGGTCGCGTGCTCGATCGAATGCGCGCCGGCGCGGATGGCGTTTTTCATGCCTTCGGCACCGTGAGCGTGCGCGGCGATGCGCCGGCCGGCTTGCCGGGCTTCGGCCATCCCCGCCGCCAGCTCGTCCAGCGTCATCTGCGCAGACTCCGGCGAGGTGCCCGGGGTGAGAACACCGCCGGTCGTGATAAACTTGATCACCGCCGCGCCGGCGGCCACTTGCTCACGGACCGCTTGCACCACCTCGGCCGGGCCGTCGGCTTCGCGGCCCATAAAGCGGAGATGGCCGCCGGTCATGCAAATCACCCGGCCGGCCGAAAGGATGCGGGGCCCTGGCAAGAGGCCGTCCGCGATGGCCTGGACGAGCGCGAAGACCGAATGGTCCCGGAAGCCGAGATCGCGAACCGTCGTGAAGCCGGCCTCAAGGGTGAGACGGGCGAATCGAGTGGCCTTGAGGAGCGTGAGGGCCGCGTCTTCTTCCTGGATCGTACGGACCACGTCTGGCTCGCTCCCGAAGCAGAGGTGGACGTGACAATCGATCAGGCCCGGCAGGACGGTCATCCCGCGACCATCGATGGTGACGCCGCCACGAAGCTCGCGACTGTGCCGATCCTCGCCCACCGCCGCGATGCGGCCGTCCTGAATCAGCACCGTCGCCCGTTCCCGGACGCGCCCGGTCCCGTCGACCAGCCGGATCTGTCGTAATGCGATTTTCATCGGTAAGTCCGGACGCCCGGAGCGCCACGGAGCCTTTCACACGATCAATTGGCTAGCGACCCAGGGAGCCCTACCGCGGACTGAGCGGGATGGTAATCACGATGCCTCCCATGACATCGTTGAGCTTGAAGTCCCGCTTGGGGCTGTTCGCGTGGTTGTTGTGGCAGTTGACGCACGCCTGGGTCACAGCCAGGTCCGCATAGATCGCCTGGAAGTACCGCTCGCGCCCCTGCCGCACGAATCCGGTGTAGGGCTCCGCTCGGTTCTTGATCACCGCCTCCAGGCCCTTCCGCTCGAAATCCGTGGCCGGTGCGTTCCAAACATAAATCGGCCAGAGGCTCACGAGCTTGTACTTGAGCCCGGTGCCCCTCTCTGCCACGAGGCGCCCGGTCTCGATCAGGAACTGGGCCGGCAGCGGCAGAGCGTTCTCCTGTTTCCAGTGTTCGGCAGCCTGCACGATGCCACGTGCCTGCATTTTCTCGACCACCCCGGTCGAGTAGACGGTTCGATTGGCCTCGATCACGGAGTGTACGTACTCGGCCACCATCTCCGGGGCGATCGTCGCGGAGACCTCCGCAGGCTTCCGCAGCGATGTGACGATCCAGTAGCCGGCCACCATCACCACGGTGAGCATGATCAGGACACTGACCCACACCACAGGCTGTTTCATGAACGTGCTCCGCTCCTTTCTCCTGACCGGGGTCATCCACGCTGAAGCGTGGAGCTCGAATACACGCGGGAAGCGGCCTCCAAGGCGACCCCCGCGCCCTTGATCCAGCCTCGGCGCACGAAGATGTCCTCCAGGGCGCTGAGGAGGATCAGGACATTGGCTCTCGTGGAAGACTCGCCCATCAATCCGATGCGCCAGGCTTTGCCCTGCAGCGCGCCCAGGCCACCACCGATTTCGACCCCGAACCGCTGCAAGAGTTCGGTTCTGACCGAGGCCTCCTCCAGGTGAGCCGGGAGGAGAACGCAGTGCAGGCTCGGCAGGCGGTGCCCTTCTTGCGCGAAGGGGGTCAGACCGAGGACACCGAGGCCGGCCATCAACGCGTTGCTGTTCATCCGGTGCCGCGCGAATCGCGCCTCCAGTCCCTCCTCCTCGACGAGACGCAACGCTTCCCGCAGCGCGTAGAGCATGGAGATGGGGGCGGTGTGATGATAGGCGCGCTTGCCCTCCGCCCAATAGTCCGCGATCAACGCAAGATCTAGATACCAGCTCTGGCAGGGTGCTTTGCGACCCCGGATAACTGTCAGCGCGCGGTCGCTGAGCGTGAGCGGGGCCAGTCCGGGCGGACAGCTCAGGCATTTCTGGGTGCCGCTGTAGCAGACGTCGATTCCCCACCGATCTACCTCAACAGGAAGCCCGCCCAGGGACGTGACCGTGTCCACCATGAACAAGACGCCGTGCTCCCGGCAGAGCGCGCCGATCTGCTCCAACGGTTGGTGGACACCGGTCGACGTTTCGGCGTGCACGAGCGCAATCGCCTTCACGGGGCCCGCCTTCATGAGCGTCTGCGCGATCGTCTCCGGTTCGATGATGTGCCCCCAGGGCGCCTCCACCCGAATCAGCCGGCCGCCACAGCGCTCGACGATCGTCGCCATTCTCCCGCCGAAGGTGCCGTTGACGCCCACGATCACCGGATCTCCGGGCTCGATCACGTTGACGAGCGCGGCCTCCATCCCGGCCGAGCCGGTTCCCGAGACGGCGATCGTGAAAGGATTCTGCGTCCGGAAGACCTGTCGCAGCATCTGCTGGATCTCGTTCATGAGATGAAGGAAGGCGGGATCGAGGTGCCCGAGGAGGGGAGACGCCATGGCGCGGAGCACGCGGGGGTGGACCAGACTGGGGCCTGGACCGAGCAGGAGCCTGTGTGGGACCGAGAGCTCGCTGTACTGTTCAGCCATCGGACCGATCCCGGGTCGTGGGTCACCCCGTCGACATGACCGCCGCGTACCGAGCAGCCTGAAGAGGGGGTAGTATACCGAAATCACCTCGACTCCTACTAGTAGGCAGTTCTGACGAGAAATCGAAAAGTGGTATACTGCGGCGCTTCGAGAATCAAGTGGTCACGAATCCCTACGAGACAGACCAGGATGACACCTCACCCCCACCGGTGACTCTGGACTCCGTTCCGCCCGACCGCGGCCCGATCCGTCCGAAATTCTCGCCTGTCGGCACCGGCCTTGCCGCGGTGGTCCTCCTGGCTTGTCTGAGTCTGTATGGGTGGCTGCAGGTCTCGGTGCCTCCCTTGGAGCGTGTCTCTACACCGGAGCGCGCGCTACCGCTCTTGGTCGGCCGAACCCTGGACCTCGAAGACGCGTTGATGCGGCTGCCTGTCTGGGAACGAGGGTTCTACCGGTTGACGATGGACGGCGGCCCGGATGAGTTGACGCAGGCGATCACCTGGTACGAGGAGCTCGTGGCCGCGCGGCCTCATCCAGTCAGTCAACTCCAGCTGGCTATCTTGCAAGCCGAAGCCGGACGGCTGGACGAAGTCCGACACACGACCGAAGCCTGGACCGCGCGTCAGGACCCCTATCCGACCTTTACTCGCTTCCTGAGGGCCGCGTACCTCGAACCGAAGCCCGATCCAGTGTCCGAGCCGCTGCTGCAGGCCGAGTTGGCAGAGACGCTGCCGGCCGGCTGGTTCCATGACCGGCTTGCCTTGAGGCTGGCGATGCGAAGCGGCGATCATCCGCGCCAGTCCGCGATCCGTGATGCTCTGACCCGACGTGGGGACTCCCTGGTCAAGAGGATGCGTGGGATCGCGGTGCTCGACTGGGGGGCGTTCCTTCTGGGTTTTGTGGTGTGGCGTCGGAGGTGGAGTCGGCGATCTGGAGCGCCGGCCAGCTTGAGAGTCGGGGCTGCGCCCCTCCCGCCGTGCTGGAGGGGACGGGATGGTGTGGCCGTGTTAGTGCGAGGCGGGGCGCTCGGCGGGGCGCTGACCTTGGGATTTCTCCTGTGGGCAGACCTGCCCCCTCCCGTGCTGGCGACCCTTTCGATTCCGCTCGCCAACCTGCCCGTGCTCCTGCTGGCCCATCGGTACTTGCTCGGCGGGGAGGCGCAGGGATTTCGATCAGGCCTTGGCCTGTGGCCGCTCGCCGGAACCTGGGGACGGTTGGGAATGGCGGTAACGGTGGCGGTGGCCGCTGGCCTGGTTGGAGAGTGGGGGGTCGGGCTGGCCGCAGACCAGTTCGGTCTGTCCGACCACTGGACCGAGTGGTTCGACAGCGAGTTGGTCTGGGGAAGCCGGACCATCGTGGTGCTCACGATGCTGCAATACGTCGTGCTGGCGCCGATGTTCGAGGAGTTGGTCTTTCGCGGGCTCCTGTTCGGCACGCTCAGGCGCAAGTTCCGGTGGGAGACGGCCGCCGTGATTAGCGCGGCGATCTTTGCGCTCGCCCATGGCTACGGTGTGTTGGGATTCACGGGCGTGTTGTGGAGCGGCGTGGTCTGGGCCTGGGCCTATGAGAAGACCGGCAGCTTGCTTCCCGGCCTGCTGGCCCACGCGCTGAACAATCTGATGGTGTGCCTCTCGGTGCTCGTGCTTCTCCGAAATTGAATGACCTCGCCGGCGGCCAACCAGGTAGCCGACCGGGAGCATGGGCGGCCATTAAGGCCTGTCCGACCTTGGAAGAAAGCCCGAGAATGGTCGCCGGAATCGGACCAAATCTGCTATATTTAAGCTCTAGTTCGAGGAATTCTTCGGGCCCAGAGCCGTGCCGGGCGCCACGCGCTCTCCGTAGACCGTTTGGAGAACCATGATGACGTGCCCACAATGTGAACGACAATTTGTTCGGCGATCCAGGCGGCGTGGAGTCGTCGAGCACGCGTTGTCCTTCATCCTGCTCTTTCCGTTTCGATGCCAGCTCTGCACCCGGCGCTTTCTCGCCTTCTCTGCAATAATCCAGCATGTCCCTCTCCGAGAGTACGTCAGGGTGCCGATCAAACTCCCGGTGCGCTATGGCGCTGTCAATGGGTCCGAGCAGGTCCGGGGCCAGGGGACGACGGTCAATCTCTCGATCCGCGGCTGTCGCTTGGAAAGCGACCCACCTTTGAAGGAGGGCACGGCCCTGCGTCTGGAGCTCCAGACCGGTGAGCGCGGAGGGCAGATCGCGATTCAATCCGCTGTGGTACGGAACGTCCAGGATATGCGGGCGGGCATCGAGTTCCTTGAAATACAGACAGAGGAAGAGATCAAGCTCGGCCGCCTGAAGGAAAAGCTGCTCAACGCGGCCGCACAGCCCATCTCGTCGGTCCAGCCAGGCGGCGGAGAAGCTTCGCCGGCCTGAATCGTCGCACGCCCCCCTTTCACTCCCTCGAGTGCCCAGAGCACGAGACCGGCGCGGCACCTCCCGTGCAAACCCTGTTTCGGTTCTGCTATACTATCGCGCTCCGTCAGGGAGCGGTCAGCCCCGCACCTTGACCGGACGGTGTGACAGGCCGAACTGTAAGGAGGGCCGCCATGCTGAGTTGCTCGAAGTGCCGGAGCCACATCATTCGCCGGTCCCACCGGCGCGGATCCCTTGAGCATCTGCTCTCGTTCATGCTCGTCTTCCCCTTCCGCTGCCAACTCTGTGACCATCGGTTTCTCGCGTTCTACGGACGCATGCATCGTCGCCCGCATCGGGAATACAGACGCCTTCTCATTCGGCTGCCGGTGGCGTTCCACTCGGTAGATCCGTCGGAACCCATCCAGGGAGAGGGCACGGTGGTCGACCTGTCCATCAACGGATGCGGCATCGAGAGCGACCGCCTCTTGCGGCGAGGACTGGTGCTCTCGTTGTGGATCCCGCCGACCCCGAGCAATCTCCCGATCGAGGTCAATGCCGCCATGGTGCGGTCTATCAACGGCAAGAGGGTCGGACTGAAATTTCTTGAGATGCACAAGCGGGACGGGGACCACCTCCGCCAGCTCAGCGGGACCCTCGCGGCTCATGCCGCTGCCTTGCGGCCGTTCGACTCCCCAGGAAGGCATCCCTCACTCCACGCGTAGGCCTCCAGTTAGCGGGGGGAGCGTGCCGCTGTCCCTATTTCACCCCATCATCGCCGAGTGGTTCCGACGACGCTTCGGCTCCCCCACCGACGTGCAGGCCCGGAGCTGGCCGGCCATCGCGTCGGGTGCCGATACCCTGATCGCCGCTCCCACCGGGTCGGGCAAGACGCTCGCGGCCTTTCTCTCATGCATTGATGCCTTGTTCAAGCAGGCGCTGGCCCGCGAGCTGGAGGACCGCACGCATGTCCTGTATGTTTCCCCGCTGAAGGCACTCAGCAACGACGTCCAGAAGAACCTGCAGGAGCCGCTGGCGGAGATCGCAGAGGCGGCCCTCGCGGCCGGGCTCTTGATGCCGGAACTCCGCGTGACGGTCCGCACCGGTGACACGCCGGCCTGGGACCGGCAGCTCATGCTCCGGCGCCCGCCACACATTCTGATCACGACCCCGGAGTCTCTGTATCTCCTGCTGACCGCTCGGAAGAGCCGGGCCATCCTGCGCGACGTCCGGACCGTGATCGTAGACGAAATTCACGCCGTGGCCCCGAACAAGCGCGGTGCGCATCTGGCGCTGTCGCTCGAGCGACTGGATGCGGTGGCGATCGCCAAGCCGGTGCGGATCGGGCTGTCGGCGACCCAACGGCCCATCGACATCATCGCCGCGTTTCTGGTGGGCAACCGATATCCGGAGCAGCCCCCCATGCCTCCGAACCTCGAACCTCGAACCTCGAACCGTGCACCTTCTTGCACCATCATCGACATCGGCCATCGGCGTGAAATGGATCTGAAGGTGGAGGTGCCCAAGGATGAGTTGGGCGCGGTTGCCACCAACGCGATTTGGAGCGATCTCTATGATCGCCTCGCCGACCTCGTGCGCGAACACCGCTCGACCCTGGTCTTCGTCAACACCCGACGTCTGGCCGAACGGGTGGCCCACCATCTTGAAGAGCGGCTGGGCGAACAGGTTGTCGCGGCTCACCACGGGAGTCTGTCGCGGCAACTCCGCCTCTCGGCCGAAGAACGGCTGAAGAGCGGGCAGACCCGGGTCGTGGTCGCGACGGCCTCGCTCGAGCTCGGCATTGATGTGGGCACGATCGACCTCGTCTGCCAGATCGGCTCGCCCCGGGCGATCGCGACCGGTCTCCAGCGGGTGGGACGATCGGGCCACTGGATCGGCGCCATGCCCAAGGGCCGCCTGTTCGCCACCACTCGCGACGAATTGATCGAATGCGCGGCGCTGGTCCGCGCGATCCGGTCAGGCATGCTGGATCGCGTCGAGGTCCCGACGGCTCCGCTGGATATTCTGGCGCAGCAGATTGTGGCTGAAACGGCGACGCAGGAATGGCACGAAGACGAGCTGTTTGCTCTCTGCCGGCGGGCCTATCCGTACCGAGAGCTCGACCGGCACGAGTTCGATGCCGTGGTCCGCATGTTGGCCGACGGCATCGCCACGAGCCGCGGCCGCGGGCATGCGTACCTGCATCACGATCGGATCAACCGGCGCCTTCGCGCGCGACGGGGTGCCCGCCTCGCGGCCATCACCTCAGGTGGGGCGATCCCGGACACGGCGAATTATGCCGTCATTGCCGAGCCGGATGGGACGGTGGTCGGGTCGGTGGACGAAGACTTCGCCGTAGAGAGTCTGGCCGGTGACATCATCCTGCTGGGGAATTCCTCGTGGCGGATTCGCGGCGTCGAGATGGGAAAGGTCCGGGTGGAGGACGCGCATGGGGCACCACCCACGATCCCCTTCTGGCGGGGCGAGGCACCCTCGCGCACGGTCGAGCTGTCCGCCGAAGTCGCCTCGATCCGCGCGCAGATCGACCGGCTACTCCACTCCGAGACGGCTGAGCCTGCTTCTTCGCTCGTCACGGCTCACGGCTCGACTCGGCTCGCCGCAGGCGCATCACCCATCACGTGGCTTCAGACCGAGTGCGGCCTCGACCGTCGCGGCGCCGAGCAAGCGGTGGCGTATGTGGCGGCCGGCCGCGCGGTGCTGGGGGCCGTGCCGACCCAGCAGACGCTCATTGCGGAGCGCTTCTTCGATGAGGGGGGAGGGATGCAACTGGTCCTGCACGCGCCGTTCGGCGGTCGGCTGAACCGTGCATGGGGGCTTGCGCTCCGGAAACGGTTCTGCGTGACCTTCGACTTCGAGTTGCAGGCGGCAGCCACGGACGAGGGCCTCGTCATTTCGCTGGGAGAGCAGCACAGCTTCCCGCTGGCGTCGGTCTTCGGATTCCTGAACTCCGAAACTGTCCGGGAGGTGCTGGCCCAGGCGGTCCTGGCCGCGCCGATGTTCATGAGCCGCTGGCGCTGGAACGCTTCGCGCGCACTCGCGCTGTTGCGGTTCGCCAATGGGCGGCGAGTCCCGCCACAGATCCAGCGGATGCGAGCGGAAGATCTCCTCGCGGCAGTGTTCCCGGCTGCGCTCGCCTGCCAGGACAATCATCGTGCCGACCAGGGATATCCGGACGTGCCCGATCATCCGCTGGTTCGGGAGACGATGCGCGACTGTCTCACCGAGGCGATGGACCTGGAGGGGCTCACGGCCCTGTTACGCAGGATTGAGCGGGGAGAGATCCAGTGCCTGGCCGTGGACACACCGGCCCCATCGCCCTTCTGTCACGAGATCCTGAACGCGAACCCCTACGCCTACCTGGACGACGCGCCGTTGGAGGAACGCCGGGCGCGCGCCGTCGAGATGCGGCGCAGCCTGCCGCCGGAGCTGTCCGGTGAAGTCGGCGCGCTGTCGCCCCAGGCTATCGCGGAGGTGGCGGACGAAGCCTGGCCGGTTGTTCGTGATCCAGACGAGCTGCACGACGCGCTGCTGACATTGATCTGGGTGCCGGAAGCCGAGGGACAGGGCTGGGTGGTCCACTTGCCGGCGCTGATCCAAGCCGGGCGAGCGACGGCCGTCGAGGTGCGAGGTACGGGGCACGGGGTGCGAGGGGGGTCGGACTCCGTCAAAGGGTGGGTGGCGGCTGAACGTGTGGCCGTGGCTCGGGCAGCGTTTCCCGAGGCCTCGATGGATCCCGCCGTTTCCACGGGCGTGGACGACGCAACTCCAGATCGCGAAGATGCCCTGGTTCAAGTGGTGCAAGGCTGGATGGAGAGCACGGGTCCGACGACGGCCGAGGAGTTGGCCGCGCGTTTGCATCTTCCCGTCCAAGACGTCAACGCCGCCCTGCTCCGGCTGGAAGCGCAAGGGCAAGTGCTGCGCGGCCAATTCAGGGGTAGAGGGGTAGTTGGGATAAAAGGGGTAAGCGGGGCAGAGGAGGCGGTTCCTCTCTCTTCGCATCACGCATCACGCGTCACGCGTCACGAGACTGAGTGGTGCAGCCGTCGCCTCCTGGCCCGCATTCACCGTCTGACGATCGGCAAGCTGCGCCGTGAGATCGAGCCGGTCACGGCGGCCGAGTTTATGCGTTTTCTTCTCCAGTGGCAGCATGTTGCGCCAGGGTCGCGCTTGCATGGCGAGGCGGGTCTGCTGGAGATCGTCCGTCAACTGGCCGGATTCGAAGCGGCCGCTTCTGCCTGGGAGCGGCATCTGCTGCCGCTCCGCCTCTCGAAGTACGGTCCGGACCTCCTCGACCGGCTGTGCTTGGGCGGTGGGGCGATGTGGGGTCGGCTGAGCCCGCATCCCCGCCTGGAGTCTCAACCCGATAGCGAACCCGAGTCCCATCGCTCGCGCCGGATCGTCCCCACCAGCGTCGCGCCCATTACTCTGTTTCCCCGAGAAGAGGCCGACTGGCTGATGAGCGCCTTCGACCAAGAGAGTGAGCCACGCCGGCTCGATCCCACGCCCGCGGTCAGCTCGGTTGGCCAGGATCTGCATCGGTACCTGCAGGCGCGGGGCGCGAGCTTCTTTGCCGACCTGGTGAGAGGGACCGGCCATTTGCCATCCGAGGTGGAAGACGGACTGTGGGAACTGGTCGCGGCGGGGCTGGTCACATCGGACGGGTTCGATAACCTGCGGGCGCTGCTGGACCCCCGGCGCCGGCGTGCGGAGGGCCGCGAGCGAGCGAGACGCCCACGTCATGGGGCCGGCCGCTGGTCGCTCCTCCGGGGCGTCGTGAGTGCTCAGTCCTCAGCACTCAGTCCTCTGTCCTCTGCTCCGCCTTCGGCGGAGCCGATTGCCCGGCAATTGCTCCGCCGTTATGGACTGGTATTTCGCGACCTGCTCCGCCGGGAATCCTTCAGCATCGCGTGGCGTGATCTTTTGGTCCAATACCGCCGGATGGAGTTGCGGGGGGAGGTGCAGGGCGGGCGCTTTGTCAGCGGTTTTACCGGCGAGCAGTTCGCGCTCCCGCAAGCGGTGGAATCTCTGCGGGCTCTTCGCAAAGCGACGTCCGTTGGAGCGTCCGCCGAGATCAGGATCTCAGCCGCCGATCCCTTGAACCTGGTGGGCATCATACTCCCGGGCGCCCGCGTACCGGCCGTCCCGACCAACTACCTGGTCTTCCGTGACGGAATGCCGGTGCGCACGGGTACGATGCGGGAGCGGGGGATCATGCGCACGCTGTCGGATGAGGCCACCCCAGGCCGAATGCTCCGCTGAGCCGCCTGAGAGGATTTCGACGGGGCGACGTCGGTTAGGGGATCACCGTCACCGTGCCTCGCATGTTGCTGGTGTGTAGCTCGCAGTGATACTCGAAAGTACCAGGTTTCGTGAAGGTGTGCGCGAAGGTGTCTCCAGGCTTGGTCAGCGTCACGCCGCTATTGAACTCCTTTCCTCCTCCGGAGCAGTCGTTGCCGGGACATCCGCCGCTGGTCACGGTATGCGGCTCTCTTGCGCCGTCTGCATACACCCACACCACTCGTTGGCCCGTCTTGATCGTCACCTGGCCGGGACTAAAGAAGGTCGTGGCTCGGCGCACCACGACGGTCGCTCCGATCGCCGGTTTTGATGCCCGGAGTGCCGGGGAGGGACCCTGGCTTCCGCGTCGCGCGACCGACACGAAATCGGCAGGGTCGGCGCCCAGATGGCACTCGTGTCCCTGTTGGGTGGTGATGAGGAGGGTCTTGAGCTTGAAGACGAGGGCATGGGCAGGAGTTCCACCGAACGCACGATCGTCTATGAGGGGGCTGACGTCTGCCGGGCCGTCAGCATCGCGATCCTGGAGAAACCAGAGGACACATCCGGCCGGATCGACTCGCCAGGCGATGTCCGCATCGAAGGATTCTCCGATCTCCGCCTTGTCTACGATGACTGCCGTCTCGCCCTCACGCAGGTCCATCCCATAATCAACCAGGACCTCTCCTGCGGCCCAGCCACCCAGGGCGGAGGGCGCCAAAAGGAGACCGGTGAGGCCAACGCCGCCCAGCACCAGAGCACAGATACGCCGGCTCCTAGTCAAGTTGCGGCCCCTTCACGTGTAGCGCCTGTTCATCTCACCTATTCAGATAGGTCAGCATCAACGCACCTGCCGCCAGGAGACCCATGACGCCGATGATCAGCGTTCGCGACCAATATAACTGCTCGCGGACGGGCAGTGTGGCCAGCTCGATCCCTCTGGCCAGCAGCCAGCCGCGGAACTCCTGGGCTCCGGCCGTGGCTAAGCCTCGTCGCTCGCAATCGGTGATGAAGTCCTCCAAAATGGCCTGACGGAGTTGGGAGCGAAGCAGCCGGTCGAGCAGTCCAGGAAGACGGAAACGGCCGACCGTAGTGGTCACCCACTGCTCCAAGGTCGCTGCGTACCTGGTGCGGAGCTGTTCAAGGGATACCTTCGCAAGTCCACTCTCGCTCAGGCCGACTGGAAGTCGCTCGAGCCATTCATGCAGGGCGCGCTGGAAGGCGATCAACGTGCGCGTGGCAGCCGCCAGGGTGCCAGCCAAGGCCCCGCCGATCAGCCCCGCCATTGCGAACACCGCTGTCAGGGACCATCCGCCGAGCAGAGCCCAGGTCCCTCGGTCAGACAGACTGTGGGTATAGACGGAGGCCGCAAACACAAGCGCGATGAGGCCAAGACCGGCATGCAGGGGAATCAGCAGCAGGACCGAGCGGAGAAAGGTTCTGGCGAGAGAAGGCTGTCGCGCGGCGGGCACGCCGGCAGGGGAATCGTGCGGGCCTGAGGCTGCGCTCATGAATCAGCCACCGCGCGTTCCGCCTGCCTCGCTGGTTCTAGGGCGTACCAACCCGACTACACCCGCGGGAAGGACGGTCCGTGTCGTGTTCAGCGGCGGTTCGCCGACCATTCTCGGGAAAGCACCGCCAGCGTCTCGCTCGGCACGGTCCGGTCCGACGGGAACAAGATCGGATAGTGTGCCTGGGTGAAGGCGACGAACTGCGGTTGGTCGTCCGGCTTTACGCCGAGCAAAGACCCCAGCGAGAGAAGGTACTCCCCCTGGCCACGGGCTGCGTCCGCTTTGAGGTTTTCGTGATTGAGGTCAACAAAAGCGATGGCCTTATACTCGTCCTTGACGAGGCCATCTTCCGTGAACCAGGACTTCCCAGAGGTGCTGGATAGGATGTCGGTGGTTGGATCGGTGGTGGCCTTCACCGTGCCTTTGAGTGTGCAAGCCGACAAGGCGCACGCCAGCGCCACCACGGGGACGAGACGAAGGATTGAAGGGACGAGACAATTCATGGTCAGGCCTCCTCTTGATACAGGATAGTGTTATTCAATTCTCTCGCGTTTCGGCTGCAGATTCAAGGGTCTGGGCTTATCCCGCCATTGGGGCCCGCCCTCCCGCTGCGGAAGTGCTCATCCGTCACCGTGGACCCGCAGGAGGTCAAACGACCGAAAGCCGAGCCCGAGACGTTTGCAGACGAGGTATTGCCGGTCGAAGCGGTTGCGGGTCGCGATGATCTCCCGGAAGCTCCGCAATCCTATTCGCCCCCAGCAGGCCAGATGGAAGACCGAGAGCGGATAATCCGTTCCGAACAGGAGCCGGTCATGTGTCTCCGGGTGCCGGCGCAGTCGGAGCAGCATCCGGAACCGGTTGGGCAACGTCAGAGCGGAGATGTCGGCATAGAAATTCGGATACTGTCGCACCAGCTCCAGAAAGGTCCGGTAGAACCGTTCGTAGACCATCAGCCCGTAACTACAGGCATGGGCGGCGATGACCGTGACACCCTCGTCCAATGGCACGCGTAGTTTCGCCGGATCTCCAACGGACTGGTCTTTGCCGATCAAGCTGAACTCGTAACCGACGTGGCTGAGCAGCGGGATCCGGCGCCGAGCGAGCGCCCGATAGAAGGCCTTGTAGCGGGGATTCGCCGGGTCGAACTGCTGGGCGTTGGGTAAGACCTTGACGAGCACGGCTCCGGCGTCGGCACAGCGTTCAAGCTCGTCCACTGCGTCGCGCCGTTGCGGATTGATCGAGACCCCGGCCAGGAACTCCCTCGGGTAGGCGCGGACCACTCCCAGGACATAGTCATTGCCGACGAGAAAATCGGTTCCTTCACAATCCAGCCTGCCCTGCGGGTCATAGACCCCGTCCATGCCGAGCAGCACCGCCCGGCCGACGTAGCGGGAGGCGCGAAGCTCCGTCAACAAGTCGTCCACATACTTCTGATTGGATCGATCGGGGTGGTGCGCATGGAAACCGTGTTTCCAGAGCAGGAATCGGAACAGCGGACTCTTGAGCATCTTGGGCGAGATCGAGCAGCCGTTGTCCTGATGTGGGAATGCCGCCAGATGCACGTGGCAGTCGATGAGGGACTTCGAGGCTTCTTGGGATTGCGTCATTTCAGTCTCAGGACAACGTCCCACATGTCATTCCCAGGGAGGGAAATGGCCTTCATCCGCCAGGGTCTTCATGGCGAGCTCCAGGCGGTCCATGAAGGCCCGACGGTCCCCCGTCCAGCACAGAGACTCGCCCACGCACACATCACAGAAAAACGGCACCAGGACGACCTCGCCCTTGGGCAAGGCCTTGCCCAGGCCGTGGAGAAAGATCGGCACGACAGGAACTTTGGGATGGCGCTTGGCCAGATGCGCAATGCCGGTTTTGAAACTCGATAACCGTTCGGCCTCGCCGCGGGAGCCTTCCGGAAACAGAATGAGGATGTCCTCGAGTTCGAGCGCCTGAGAACATTCCGCAAGAGGGTCTTCGTGAAGCGAGAAACCGCTGCGCTGCAGCGGGATGATGCCGAGGATGTTGAGTGAGAACCAGGCCAGCGCGCGGTTGTGCAAAAAGTAGTCCATTGCGGCGACCGGACGGAGCTTCGGGAGGAGCCTCAACGGAAAGAGCGTCATCAACACCATCGTGTCGAGATGGCTGTTGTGATTGGCCACCACAAGGGCAGGCCCGGATCTGGGCAACCGCTCGCGATGTCGTACGTTGAGACCCAGAACGAGTTGCGTGATCGGCCATACGATCATCACGAAGAAGAGCCGCTGCAAGAATGTGTTCCTCGCCATCGCGTTCAATAGTGCAAGTAGTACACGAAATGAAAAAACAACGGCGCCGTGTAGGTGAGGCTATCGACGCGATCCAGGATCCCGCCATGGCCGGGCAGGAGACTGCCTGCGTCCTTTACACCCAGATCGCGCTTGAGGGCCGAAATGGTGACATCGCCGATGAAGCCGCCGATCCCGATGAGGAGGCCGGCCGCCAGGGACTCGATGCGACCGAGCGGGGTCAACCACGGCGCGAGCAGGACGGCGAGCGTGACCGTGGTGGCCACGCCGCCGAGCAACCCCTCCCATGTCTTGTTGGGGCTGACCTTCGGGATGACTTTGTGAGAACCGGTCAGCTTGCCCCAGACATACTGGGCCACGTCATTGAACTGAGTCAGAAAGACCAGGTAGAGCACGAGCCCCGCGCCTCCCGCCGCCGGATTTCCTGTGTCGGGGAGCACCAGCAGGTAGGCGGTGTGGCTGAGGCTAAACACGGTCGTCATCAAGCCCCAGTGCAGGGTCCCGGCTGCACGCAGGAACTCCTTGGTCTCTCCGATGATGACCATGCGCATGGGTAAGAACAGGAACAGATACACGGGAATGAAAATAATGAACACCCCGTACCAGCTCTTCCCGATCCAGAGGTACTGAACGGGGATGGCCGCGTAGGCCCAGAACAAAACTCGGCGATCAGCGCGCCGCGTGGGGATCAACGAGAGGTATTCCTTGAAGGCCAGGAAGCTGACCAATGCAAAAAAGACCAGTGCGGCAGTTCGACTCAGGACCATCGCCACGGAAAACAGCCCCACGATGATCCACCATGAGTGGATGCGTTGGCGCAGTTCGGAATAGTCTTCGGCAGGGTGTGCTCTCGACAGGGCGACGACGACCAGCGTTGCAAGTAGAAGGATGGCAGTGATGCCCCCCAGCGCCCACAACACGGTGGGATGCGGCATGGCGGTCCCCGCCATCAGGGCGCCTCTTTGAGCGCCTGGTGCGCGCGATTGAAGATGGTCAACACGAGGAGCGCCAGGATAAATACCAGGACCACGTCCAGCCAGCGTCCGGGCTGAGCGCCGAAACCGAGCATCATGGCCAGCAGACCGAAGACCACGGCGCGATCGCTCTTTCCCATGGGGCCGTCATACCGACGCTGGGCTCCGATCTGAACCGCCAGGACTCCCGTCATCTCGCTGACCATGGCCAGGAGGACCACGGGCACCACGAGCACGCCGGAGACCCCCGGAAGTGCGGCGAACGGCAGATACAGGGCCATGTCCGACAAGACATCGCCGACCTCGTTCAGAATCGCACCGAGTTTGCTGGTCAGATGATGTTCACGCGCCAACATCCCATCAATGGCATTCAAGGCCATCCGCACAAGGAGTGCCAGCGGAATCAGCAGGAGGACCCAGCGTGTCCGGTGCCACCAGAGCACGACGCCTCCGACCGCGAACGAGAGCACCATGGCGGCCACCGTCACCTGGTTGGGCGTAATGCCGATCCTGGCCAGGAGACGCGTCACGGGGCGCAAGAGGTCCTGGAAGGCAGGCTTCAGGTCATAGACACTGGGCATCGTCAAGCCTCCGACGAAGATTGCAACCGTTCCATCGCGATGCGCTTGATCGCACGGAGGTCCAGCTTCCCGGTGCCGAGCATGGGAAGCTGCTCGACCTTGATGAAGTGGTCCCCCCGTGGAATGAAGAGGTTCGGGAGCCCGGCCGCTGCGGCCTTGGTCAGGATGTCCGGGATCGCCGCCTCGTCGAGCGTATGCAGCACCGCCAATCGCTCGCCCTTGCGCTCGTCCGGGATGCCGGTCACGGCGAATACCTGGACATCGGAGTCGGCCGCGTCCTGCAAGGCCTGTTCGACCCGACCATGGGGAACCATTTCGCCCCCGATCTTGGAAAACCGCGACAACCGGTCGGTGATCCGGAGAAATCCGTCTTCATCCATTATGGCCACGTCCCCAGTGATGTACCATCCGTCGCGCATGGCCTTGGCGGTGAGATCGTCGCGCCCCAGGTAGCCACGCATGACGTTGGTGCCCCGGACGAGCAGCATTCCAGGCGTCCCGGGCGGCAGCGGTGCGAACGTATCGGGATCCACGATCCGCACAGACATGCACGGAATGGGTTGCCCCACCGTGCCGCGCCGCGCGCCCGCCTGGTAAAAGCCCGCGGCGCGAAAATCGTGTCCGTTGACGGCAATCACGGGTGAGCACTCCGTGACGCCATAGCCCTCCAGCGGCGCGATTCCGAACCGATCCTCGAAGGCCTGCGCAAGCCTCTCCGGGAGTTTCTCCGCGCCAGTAATCACGGCGCGAAGGGATCCGAACTGCTCGGGGGTGCAGCGCCGCAGGTAGAGCTGTAGAAACGTCGGCGTGGCGATCAACAGGGTCGCCCGTTGCCGGTAGACCAGGTCCCCGATTGCTGCGGCGTCGAGCGGGGTCGGATAAAAGACCACGCTCATCCCATAGGCCGCCGCCAGCCACAAGGTGGCCGAATAGCCGAAAGAGTGGAAGAAGGGGAGAATGCCCACCAGCCGGTCGTCCCGTCTGATCGGAAACACCTGGGCAACGGCCTGCACGTTGGTGTCGATATTGTGATGGGTGAGCAAGACACCCTTTGGCTCACCGGTGCTCCCGCTGCTGAAGATCACGGAAGCTAGGTCGTCGATTGTCGCGCGACGGGTCGCGCCACAGGCCCGCTCCAGCAGCCGGACCGGAGCCAGAAGCGAGAGGAGCAACGCCCCGAGCCGCGTGTGGAGGCGAACGGAGGCCGCGATGTCCTCCAGCCAGATCGGTGTCACGCTCTCCGGCAATTCAAGCCGGGCCTTCTCTACAAATGTCCGGCTCGTCACCACGGTGCGGAGTCCGGCCTGTCTGGCCGCGGATTCCATTCCAGCCCGTCCGGCCGTGTAATTGAGGTTGACACTGGTTCGTCCAGAGAGCGCAGCCGCCACATTCACCAACGCGCCGGCCACGCTCGGCGGCAAGAGGATGCCGACCAACTCCTGTCCACTCCAGCGCGGGGCGAGCGCGCGGCCCAAGACGACCGTGCCGGTGAGTGCCTGCAGCCGAGAGACTCGCGGGCGCGTCGGGTCGGCGAACGCGAGGCGGAATGGCCGCCGCCGCATCGTGCGGACAAAGAGGTGATGCAGCGGGCGACGGCCCGCCTTTCGGAGGACCCACGAGGTCTCTCCCAAGACCTGAACCGCCTGCCGCACCTCGTGAATCGGCGTGTCGGGTGGCAGGGGGGCGCCGAACGAAACGGTCACGGGATAGGGAATCCGCTCCGGCCACTTCCACACAAACCGGCCACCCGCGTAGCTGAAGATGCTCCCCCAGACGCGGTCCAGGTGGACCGGGATGATCGGTGCGCTGCGCCCCTTCAGGATGCGCTCGAACCCGCGGCGGAACGGTAGCAACACCCCCGTTCGGGTGATCTGTCCTTCCGGGAAAATGCAGACGACCTCCCCCTGGTCGAGGCAACGCCCCGCGTCGCGGAGGGCGTGGAGGACCACCCGTGGTCCCTCTGAGCTAGAGATCGGAATCGCGCCCAGCGCCTTCATGAACGGTTTCAGGAGCGGGTGGTGGAAGTATTCGGCATCCACGATGAAGCGAACCGGCCGGTCCAGGCTCGCGATCAAGAGGAACCCGTCGATGAAGGACACGTGATTCGGCACGAGCAGGGCGCCACCCTTCTCGGGCATGTGGTGTCGTCCGACGACTGTCAGCCTGTACAGGCTGTGGGTCGCGAGGATCAGGAGCAGACGGAGGAAGGCGTCGGGCAGGAGCCACAGGGCCCAGAGAGTCCCGGCGACGGTTGCCGCCGCGGCCGCCATCAAGATCCCGCCGGTGGAGAACCCCATCTCGGCGAGGCCGCCGGCGCTGAGCGAGCTGGCAAGAATCCCCCCATACATGAAGGTATTGGCCAGCGCGATGACCGACCCGCGCCGGTCTTCCGGCGATCGCCACTGGATGAGCGAGTTGATCGGGACGATGACGAGCCCGCTGGCCACGCCGAGCAGCGTCATGAGCGCCAGCGTTCCGATCAGTTTCGGCGTGAGCGCGCTGAGAAGCAGGAGCGCACCGGCCACGCCGATTGCGCCCAGCGGAATGAGGCCGTATTCAACCTTCGAGGCCGACAGCCTGCCGGCAAGGATCGCCCCTCCACCGACCCCGAGGGCGAGCAGGGCCATCGGCATCCCCGACAGGGCATCGGAGAGCCCGAGGACGGCTTTCGTGTACACGAGGATAGCCTGGCCGGTCAGGCTGGCGATGACCCAGAAGAAGACCGCGCCGATGACGGCCAGCCGGAGCACTCGCTCGCTTCGCATGGCGGCCCAGGCTCCGGCCACGGTTGAGATTACTCCGCCCTCCGTTCGGGCTCGGGCCACGCGGGGGACAGCCCAGGAGGCGACACACCCAACGACCGCCACGACGGTGAGCGCCAGTCCTGCCATCCAGGCTCTGGGGGCGGCGAGCTGCAGAAGGAAGCCCGCCGTCGCCGTCCCGCCAATGATCGCGACGAACGTCCACATCTCCAGCAGGCCGTTCCCGGCAGAGAGCCGGTCGTGCGGAAGGATCTCCGGAAGGATTCCGTACTTGGCCGGGCTGAAGAGGGCGCTATGGACACCCATCAGCCCCAACACGATGAGGGGAAGCAGACCCCCGGATGGATTGGCCAGAAGCGCGAGCGAGCCCGCTGCCATCAGGGCCACCTCGACCGCTTTCATGATCACGATCACGGAGCGCTTACTGAGGCGATCCGCGAAGACGCCCGCGACCAGGGACACGAGCATCAGGGGAAGGGTGAAGACTACGAACGCCACCGTCGTTTGAGCCTGGGAGGCAGCCTCAGCGGCAGGCCCGGAGGCGCCAACGCTCTCGGCGACCTGCTTGATCGCCAGCAAGGCCACGATGAGCTTCCACGCGTTGTCGTTGAAGGCGCCGCAGAACTGGGCGATCAAGAGCCCACGCAGCGGATGGCGAGACTGTCGGTCTGTGAGAGCGGGTTCCCGCATCGAGGCCTTCCGAGTGCTTGCCTATCATCTCGAAACCCGGTGGAAAGGTCAACCAAACAGCGCGAGCATGTCGTCGCAGTCGGCAGGCAGGAGCACATCAAATGCTTGACGGATTCGGAAACTCTTCGTGGTGGGTTCTCGCCCGGCTGGAGGGTGGCGAGGCTCGAGTCAGCTATGCTGGCCTCGCCACCCTAGAGCAGAGCAAGGCTACGAGGTGATGTGTGACGGGGCGACGTAGCGCACGGTTTTCACCTCGGCCAGCGCGGCCAGCTTCTCGATCGGGAGGCGCCCGATCACGAGCTTGGCGCTCTTGGGCTGGACCAACACCTCGAAGCCGAGCTTCTTGAGCTGGTCGATCGTCTCCGATGAAGTATCCAGGAGCCAGATCTGCACCTCAGCCTTCCCGTGCTTCACGAACTTGGCTTCTTCTGCGGCTGGTGCGGTGCGCTTGTTCTTCAGCCGCTCTACCACGGCCGTCAGTACCGGGTGCAGCTTCGCCGCGTTTGGTCTCAGACCCGTCTGCTCGCCAAAAGGCCCGGAGCCTGGCTCCACGCTGTCGACGCTCGACTGCGCGTAGGACTCGACCGGCAGGCGTTTCCCGACGGACTGCTCCCGGAGCGGGCGAGAAGAGTAGGGTGCGGCCGCTGCTCCGGCGAAGACGTCGCGGCGACCATGTTGGTAGTCCACCTCTCCTCGGTCCCCACGACCGAATATGCCTTCGTAACTCACACCGTCGGGCATCTCAACCGGCACGTCGATCCGCCGGGGCTGGCCGCCATCCGTGATCGTCACTTCTTCGACGGCGACGAACGAGGTAAACTGGGTCATGAGCCGATAGTCCAGCCCCAGTTGCGTGATCGCTTCCCGAACCTCCGCGCGCGCGGTGCCTCGCTGAATACCGTCATAGTCCTGCGCCATCAAGTCATCAATCCGGGTCCGCGCCCAGAGCGCGGCCAGCACTTGGTGTCGTGACTCCGAACCCGGCAGATCCACGTGGATTTCCCTGGTCACGTCGCGTCCCGCCATCTTGCCGCGCAGGCGAATCACGCCCTGGCCGGGCGCCGTGTACCGGCCGCTGAGGACGACCGGCTTGGCGCTGAACAGATCCGGCAGCCGCTTGGGGTAGACATCCGCGACAGAGAGACGGCCCCAGTCCACCGTGATATCCGTGAGCAGCGGGTTCCGGACACGCTCGTGGAACCGCCGCGCGGCCGCCGACCCGTCGTCATTGAGGCCCACGTATTCGACCTCACCGCGTCCGTGCTCCGCCATCTTGTCCAGCAGAAAGCGATTGACCGAGGTTCCGATGCCGAACGAGAAGACGCGGGCGTTCGGATGTCGTTGCACCTCGGCGATGATCTCCATATCGTTGCCCACGTACCCGTCCGTCATGAAGCAGACGATCCGGACATGATTCTGCGCGTCCGAGGGATCCAGGGCTGCCCGGATCGCCTTCATCATTTCGGTCCCTCCACCGCCGGCTCGAGACTGGAGAAAGGCTTGCGCCTTCTGGAGATTCTCCCTCGTGGCCGGCACAGGCTCGGGAAACAGGATGTGAGTGTCGCCGGAGAAGGTGATGAGGTTGAAGGTGTCCTGCGGGTAGAGGCCCTCGAGCGCCAGCTTCATCGTCTCCTTGGCCTTCTCGATCGGGAACCCGGACATGGACCCCGAGGTATCCAGGACGAAGACCAGCTCTTTCGGCATGACCTCCGCCGGCGACACACGATCCGGCGGCTGCAGGATCAGTGTGAAGAACCCGGCATGGCCCTGTTGACCGTTGCGGTGGGTGAGGACGGCGTCCTCGATCTTGCGGCCGGCGACGTCGTAGGTGAGGATGAAGTCCTTGTTGGGAATCACGGCTTTCTTCTGCAGGCGCACCACCGCCCGGTCGGCGCCCGGTCGCTCCACGCTAATGCCATGGCTCGGCGACTGCAGGCTCTCGATCGGGACGCCGGCATCCAGGGCCACCTCGAGAGAGATATCGTGCCCGGCGCGGGTACCCTCCTTTGTCACCGGGGGAGTAATCCGCGAGGCGTCAGGAACCCGGTCCGTATCAGGGGCCCACCCTCCGCCTTGCTTTCCGGTCGCGTGGCCCGGGATGTACCGGGGGCCGACGACCATCGGGAAGACCAGCTCGTAGGAGCCGTCTTCATACTTGAGTGTCTCGACGTAGCTGATCGTGATCGTCACCTTCTCGCCGGGCATGATGTTGGCCACTGACTGGGTGAAGATGTTGGGCCGTTCCTGATCCAGCAATCCCGCCACATGTCCCGCCGTCCGCGCGGCCTCGTAGATGGCCTGGGCTTCCTCCCGGCGCTTGATCTTCGCCTTGACGACACGATCCCCGACGGTCAGGGTCATATCGTCCACGGCGGCCCGCTGAGGAAGGGGAAAGGTGTAGACGGCTTCGATCTTCTCCTTGGAGGGATTTTCGAACTGCTGGGTGACCTGCGTACGCGCGAGGAATCCGGTGATCTCGACCTTCACGTCGGTGTGCTTGAGCGGACAAAAGTCTGTGGGCTTGCCCGCGTCATCGAGAAGCAGGAGCGAGCCCTGCGTGACCAGGGTGGGCGACGCCGACCCTGACTGATGAGGAGCAACAAGCCGGCTGGCCAGCGTCACGCCGGGCCAGGCAGCGACCATCGCGGCTGCGATGGCCGCAGCCAGGATTGAAACACGGGCAGACCCTCGGTGAAGAGCTTCTTCTTGCCTCATGGCTTTCCTCCCTATTGGACTCAGAGGCGGCTGAATGCCTCCTCAGCCATGAGATGCCATGACGGGTCCAATCCTTTCAGGGAGCCACCCGCTGCTGAGTGCTCACGCCAAGATTGTCAAGTCGCCTGGTCGTATCTTTATGGAATCTGTATGGGGTTTCGGGTAGCGGGGATTCCTGAAAAAGCAGATTTTACTGGGCGATTTGACAGGACTGAGCTTGGCGGTAGACTTGCCTTCGAGTTGTTGCGCTCAGTGCGCGTGTCAGCAACGAAAAGGTTAGCGGTGGTTCTCAGAGGGGGGGATTGACCATGAAAAATTGGGGAACGATGTTTGTGATTCTCGGGGTCGGCACGTTCGTGCTGCCCTTTGTCGGGCTTGAGTTCACCGTCATGCGGCTGTTCGGCGACGAGCAACCGATGGTAGCGGTCCTTATGGCACTCGCCGGCTTGTTGATGATCTGGAAGTCGACGCAGGACGCAAAGCCGGTTGCCAAGCGGGTCGCCAAGTAGTTTTCAGGCCAGCCGTCCTTCTTCACTCCAAAGCCAACCTCGCTGACCGCCACGTCGGATGACTCCTCCGCGGCGGTCAGCCAGCCAGATAGAATCTTTGTCTCGCTTGTTCACGCAATCCCGCCGCCACCACTCCAGCGGATAAGTCGTGCGGCCCCAACCGTCCAGCGGGACATTGCTGCCCGGTTACTGAACAGATAGGGGGATTTCGACCACGAGGCGGGAGGCGGGCTCGGGAGAGGGGTTCACGAAATACACGGCCTGTTCCTTCGGCACGCCCGGTTGGGTCGGCTCCACCGTTTCCATGAGAAGCCTTTGGCTGCCGGCTTCGGTGCGGGCACGATTCGCGAGCGCACCGAGTTGCGCCGGACTCTTCCCAGCGACGTCTTCATCAGCTTTCCGTCCTGCCACGATATTTCGAAATTCAGGCTGCGGCTCGCGCGCAAAGAGGATGAGCAGGGGAGTCTGACCCAGTGCTTTCTCCAGACTCAATGCCCCCGTGGCCGGGATCAGGTAGCGCGTTCGCGCTGACACCTTGGCTTCTGGGCCGTCTGGTTTGGTGCCAGGTCCAGCCGCCGGAAACAAGATCGTCCATTTCCCAAGCGGGTCCTGCTTCAGCACGTACAGATAGCCGGGTTCGTTGACTTCCACCGTCAGGCGCAGCGCATCGCCGGCGCTGAACACGGTGGCTGGATCGGCTTCGGAATAGCCGCCCTCCTTACCGCGCTTCAGGATACTGTAGCGAAGACCCAGGGTTCGGGCTGGGGCGTTCATGGGTGCGAAGGCGCTGACTCCCTCCCCAAAAGCCCGGACTGAGCTTTCCGCTTTCTCCTTCTCCACATCTTTCGCAAGATCTCCGGACTTCTTCTCCTCGCTCTGCAATTTCCCGCGCTCCCCTGGCTCAGCAACGCGGCCTTCAGGCAATTCCTGCCCCCCGGCTTGCGCATAAAACAGATCACGCGCGTTTCCGCTGTCGTACCTCTCGGCCACTGAGGCTCGCAATCGCGCCATTTGCTGCGGCGTCTCTGCCGGGTTCGGCGCTCCAGCCGCGGGCGCCTGCATGGCCCGTGGTTGGTCCTCCAGCGTGGCTAGTGGTGCAGTCTCTGGCCTGGCCGGCTCCGGGACGCGGGCCACATCTTGGCGGGCCGGGGGAGCTTCCAGTCTCGCAGGGGGGGCTCCAGGCGTCGAACCTGGAGCTGGGGATGGCCGCGCCTGCTCCAATTTGGCTTGCGGCTTGGTGGGTTGAGGCGGAGGCGCAGCCGGAGCGGCTCTCTTTGAGAGGCGGTCTGCCTCTGCTGCCGGTTCAGCCTCTGAGGGGACCTGGAAGCGCTTGGTCTCGTCGCGTTCGGATCGGGACCCTGCGGCGCTTCTGGAGTCGGCGACGACCGTCTTTTCGGATACGGGTGGGCTGACCTGTTCGGAGAGGCGGATGACGAACACCATGGCCAGCACAGCCACAGCAAGGCTACCGGAGAGTGCCAGAGTGGCAGGCCGTCGAAACCAGTTCGCCACGTGCCCAATCCAACCCCAGCCGGCCGTGGCATCCGCACGCTCCAGTGCCTCCAGCACGCGCCGCCGGTTGCGCGGATCGTCGAGCAGCTCCTTGAGCGCCTGCTCCCTGGCCAACGTCTCGAAGAGGGATTGGTCGTACAGGGCCGCTTCGAAGAGCGCCTTGCGTTCCTCTTCGGTCAGCGTATTGGTCGCGTACCCACCCAGCAGTTTTTTCAGACCCTGCTTATCCATAATTAGGTTTCGTCAAGCGTCTCTCGCGACCTGCTGGGTGACGTTCCAAGTGAGGAAAAGGGCGACAGCACCCTTTTCCTCACCCCTCCTATCCTCAATGGCCGACGTCCAGCACTCCTCCTCTTCCCTTTGCAGTTGCCCGGCGGCATGGCTGACCCCAATTGCGCGCGTCACGACCCGTTGCAGTTTAAAGCGCAACGGGTCCCCCGGCACTCTATCCTTTTTCCACCTAATCCTACTGCACGTCGGCCAGGCTGCCTCTAACTGCGCGCGTCCGGCGAGCACACTATCCACCACTGCCCGGAACGATCAGTCCTGTGTGCGCGACGCGCGAGCACAGGAGGGAGCCTGGCAGGCGTGCCCCTTCCTTCCCTGAGTGCGCGCTCCGCGAGCACGGCAGGGCACCCGGCCACAGCGCCGCCTCATTCTTGTGTGCGCGACGCGCGAGCAGGCGGGTCAGCCGTGCCGCCGGGTCCTTCCCTTCCAGTTTCCCCCATCAATTCTAAAAGCTGCTTCCGACAGCGGAAGTCCCACGTATAGATCGTGTTGATCGAGCGCTGCCCCAACAGTGCCTGGATCTCGGCGAAATTCTTTCCTTCCAATTTCCACCGGAACAGTTGACGGCAACGCTGGCTGAGCCGGGTCATAGCCGAGATCAACTGTTCCACCATCTGCTTGTGTTCGAGCTCCGTTCCAGGGTTCCCTTTCGGGTCCCGCAAAGGGAGATCCTCGATGGCCACCTGATTATACTCCCCGCGACGCAACGACTTCCGGTGGAAGTCCAGCATTTTGAACCGCAGAATCTGAAAGGACAGGGGAAGCAACTCGTTTAACTCCGTGACTTGGCGATACTTTTCGTGCAGGACGATGAGCACCTCCTGCGCCAGGTCCTCTGCCACCTCCCTCGACCATTTAGATGCGGCGAAGGCCACGATCCTTTCACGCAACCTGGCCAGGATCTCCTCGCGCTCCATGAGCTCCTTCGGTTGGGCCCCCGGGACCAGGGCCGGCGCACAGGTGAGAATTGTAGACAGTTCCTCCAGCTTTTACTACCGGCGATGACCTTCTGCGGTCCTTACTCAGAGTTGCTTGTTTGTCGTTCGACCTTCATCCGTCCCATTCCCGATGTTTCACGCCCACGAGCCTGGTATGATACCGGGTCATTGGCCGGCCGTGAGGCCACTGTCGCAATTAAAAGTTTAGAATTTCAAGTTGAACACTGTGGAAGGATTGCGTCCTCGTCGGCACCCACACCTGCACCAGATCAGTACGTCGAACGGCGGGGTGCCCAAACTGCCGGTGCCGGAGGCCCGGATCACCGTCGGTGGGGTGATCGGGGATCACCAGCGGAATCGGGCGGTCCATGGCGGAGCTGACCGAGCGGTCTGTCTCTTTTCCCTGGAGGTGATCGAGGCTCTCCAATCAGAGGGGCATACGATCAGTCCGGGCGCAAGCGGGGAGAACCTGACGCTGGCGGGAGTGGAGTGGGCCGGGCTCAAGCCGGGCGCTCGAGTGCGCATCGGGCCATCGGTGCATCTGGAGATCACGAGCTACACGGCGCCGTGCGACCAGAACGCCCGGTGGTTCCTCAACGGGGACTTCAAGCGGATTTCCCAGAAACGCCATCCCGGCTGGAGCCGTGTCTATGCAAAGGTGCTGGCCGGGGGAACTGTGCGACCCGGCGACGCCGTCTTTGTGGAACAGGGGTGAGGGGGCATCGGGGTATGGGGGTAGCGACGAAACAACCATTTTTCGGACGTGAACCTGTACCCCGCGTATCCCGTTACCCCTTTATCCCGTGAGGCGAAGTATGGATCGAGTGCTTGAACCGGAATTAATGGACGATCCCGAGCAGGCGCTGGCGTATGCCAGGGCCGACTTCGAGGAGGAGAACCAGGGCTTCGTCGACCGGTTCCTGGGATACTATCCGGACTTCACGGAAGGGCATGTCCTGGACCTGGGCTGCGGTCCCGCGGATATCCCGATCCGACTGGCCCGTGCGCTGCCGAAGTGCCGGATCACCGGCGTGGAGGCATCGCCGCCCATGATTCGTCTCGCTGAGGACGCGCTCCGGGCGGCCGGCCTTGCCGATCAGATCACGCTCCGCTGCGAGCGCATGCAGACACTGGTCCTACCGGAACCGGCAGATGCCGGTATCTCGAACAGCCTCGTGCATCACTTGCCCAATCCGCTCCAATTCTGGTACGGACTCAAGAAGCTGGTGAAGCCGGGCTCTTTTGTCCTGGTGATGGACCTGCTGCGTCCCGAGTCACCGGAGGCGGCGCAGGCCATCGTCGAGCAGTATGCCGCCAACGAGCCGGCGATTCTCCGACGAGACTTCTATAACTCCCTTTTGGCCGCGTTCACGGAGGACGAGGTGGCCGCCCAGTTGGCGGAGCTGAACCTCAGCCGTCTCCTGATCGACGTGCCGGACGATCGACATTGGATCGTGGGGGGACGGATCTACTGAGAGGCCGTGACGCGTGACGGGTGATGTCGCCCCCCCTGACCCTCCCCCTCGAGAGGGAGGAATGAGGAGGGGGTGGCTGAGAGCTTCGCGCGTGAAGCGCACAAGAAGATGAGTCCAGATGAATGATAAGCGCTCGGGATGTCTTGTGTTGCTGCTGATCGTGGCGCTCGTCTCCGTAGCGGCACCGGCCGAGGCCCAGGTAGATCAGCTTCGTAAGCTCAAGAAAGACCGCGAAGCGGTCAAGCCGGAAGAGGCTCCCGTGGTCCCGATTCCCGCGGGAGAGTTCTGGATGGGGATAGATGGGACCATTGGGCTCGACGACGAGCGCCCGCGCCACAAGGTCTGGCTGGATGCTTATGCGATGGATCTCTATGAGGTGACGGCCGGCCGATACGCGGCCTTCCTGTCCGCGAGCGGTCGCGCCGCGCCGTGGCTCTGGGAATCGGTAAATCTCCAACTCCACGGCGACCGGCCGGTGATCGGCGTCGACTGGGAGGATGCCGAGGCCTATTGCCGCTGGGCGGGCAAGCGGCTGCCCACTGAAGCTGAATGGGAGAAGGCGGCTCGGGGGACCGATGCCCGGTCCTATCCGTGGGGTAACACAGCGCCCACCGCCGACTTCGCCAATTATGCCCTCGGTGCCCGGTTCAGCTACAGCCAGGTTTTGACGCCGGTTGGACGGTACGAGAAGGGGAAGAGCCCGTTTGGCCTGTACGACCTGGCTGGGAATGTCTGGGAATGGGTCCAGGACTGGTATGGCACGACGTACTACGAACAAAGCCCGGAGCGGAATCCAGCAGGGCCCGAGGAGGGACAATTCAAAGTGCTGCGTGGGGGCTCCTGGTCGGATGGCCCGAAGTATCTGCTGACCTATGGCCGGTTCAAACTGCCTCCGACCACGCGGAACAGCTACATCGGATTTCGCTGCGCGAAATCCGAGTCTTTAAAGGACAGAAAATAGGGGGAGCATGCCATCGAAGGGATGAGCGGGATGAGAACAGGGAAGTGGAAATGCAAAAGGAACACGTAACGGGTACAATAACAGCTCGAGGGACTGTTCCCGATTCACCTTGGGTTTGTCGCCGGTGGGCATGACCCTGAAAACGTTTCAAGTGCCTCCGCTGGGCTGCAATTGCTCGATCATCGGCGACCCGGTGACGAAACAGGCCATCGTGGTGGATCCGGGGGGCGCGCACGAGCGGATCCTGCAGGAGATCCGGGCCCTGGGCTTGACCGTGATCGGTATTTTCCATACGCACGCCCATCTGGACCATTTCCTTGCTTCAGGGGAGATCAAGAAGGCCACGGGTGCGGCGCTCTGGCTGCATGAGGCTGACCGGAAGCTCTGGGACCTGCTCGAGACCCAGTGCCGCCTGTTCGGCGTTCCCTTCGTGCCGGCGCCGTCGCCGGACGTGTGGGTGCAGGACGAGGAGAAGGTGAACCTGGGCGGAATTCAAGGCCTGGCGTTACACACCCCGGGACACACGCCCGGATCGATGTGTCTGCACTTTAAGGAGGACCATCTCCTACTGGCCGGTGACACATTGTTCCGTGGCAGCATCGGCCGCACGGACCTGTGGGGCGGGGACTTCGATGCCATCGAGCGATCGATTCGAGAACGGCTCTACACGCTGGATGAAGGGACGCGGGTGATCACTGGACACGGGCCGGAAACTCAGATCGGCCTCGAACGCGAAGATAACGCGTTCGTCAGAGGATAGCGATCTCCCGTGATTTATCAGCGGTGAGCTGTCAGCTGAGAGCTTAGAGCTGAGAACTGAAAACTGAGAACTGAATACTGGGAGCTACTGTATGGAGGACACCATGAGACATCTCGGCAGGGTCTGTGCGTTCGCGACGATCGCGGCGCTGTGGTTCAGTGTCCCTGGCGCGCTCTCTGTGGCCGAGACGGATCAGGTTGAGATCAAGGATGTGTCGGTGCGGCTGTCCGACCACGGTCCGGTGGTCCTGCTGAGAGCGGAGAACCGCGTGATTCCGATCTTCGTCGATCCGACCGTCGCCGGCTCGATTCAGGGCGCGCTCACGGGGCAAAAGACCCGACGGCCGCTCTCGCACGACCTGATGCACTCGATCCTGGACGCCTTTGGCGGGAAAGTCACCAAGACCGTGATCACGCTGAAGGACGGCACCTACTATGGGGCCTTGACGGTGGCCGTCAAGGACACGACCAAGGTCTTCGATAGCCGATCCTCCGATTCCATCGCGCTGGCCGTTCACTTCAAGGCGCCGATCATAGTCGGGCGGGATCTGCTGGATTCGGCGGGACAAGAACTTCCGGAGTCCAAGCCGCAGACCCTCTGACGCATGAGACCGTCAGTTTTGTGTGCCTCGGTCAAGGTGCGTCCGCGTTCGCTCTTCACCCTACCATGCCGTGTTATGCTGATTCGCTCCTCGCCGGTCCCTCGCTGCCCGCCCCATGACCCTCGTTGATCCGGCCGTCCTGCCCGCCCTGCTGCGGGAGTTCCGCCGCTCGATGCGGGACCTCCTGTTCGATCTCTGTCACGAGCTGGCGGGACCCTACCGACGTCCCGCGGCGGCGTTGGGGCTCCAGCCGGCGTTCGGCCGCTTCGTCGGTGGCGCGCTCAAGCTCGGAGACTACTCCGGCTGGAAAGTTGTCGGGTGGATCGAGCTGCTGAACGATCTCCTCTATTTTATCGATCTCCGGGAGCAGCTTCGGCGGGATCGCGACCATGGGCGCTTCGCGTCAGACCTCTATGCCGAGTGCGAGGAGCAGTTCTACGAGAACAGTTATGCGGAGGAGCTCTTCCCGCGCGGGGAGCCGACCGCGAGCGGGCTTGAACGGCGTCTTTCCCAACTTTGCGTCCGTCTCGCGGAAGAGTGGACCCAGGAGGCCTTGTTTCTCGTACCCGGTCTGCCCTGCGCCTGGCTGGCTCGCGAGGGGCGCCGCTCGTGGACAGTGCCTGGGACCCTCGCTCCGAACTTCGAGCGGGCCGAACTGGGCGACAGGCTCTACGTCGGGCAGGAGGGGGCGTACCTGGAGCCACCGTGGGGGCTTCGACGACGGCTCGCCCACCAGGATCGTGTGACCTTTCTGATCCGGACCGACGGCATCCGATTGCGGGTCGGCCGGACGATGGTACCTCTGATGAGCATCGGACCCTCGCCCCGCTGGCACTGGAGGTACGTGCTGCCCACCGTGATCAGACGCGGACATATAATTGAGGGGGGTCGTCTCACGCTGGGTGAGGGCTTACGGTATCGCAGAGACCGGTCGCCTCATACCGTGGTCAAGCCTCCAGCGCGGGTCGCGGATCGTATCTGTCAGGCACTCGCCGTGATCGAGCAGGTGTGGCCGGCCGGTGCCCGAACCCTGTTGAGTCTGACCTCCCGAATCGTCCCGCTGGAGGCTCCGGGCGTCGTCAGTTTCAGCTATCGCCACCAGCCCGGGCTCTCGTTCATCAACACCTTCGAGCGGGATCAATTTGATCTGATTGACGACCTGGTGCACGAGAACAGCCATCATCATCTGAATCTGCTGCTGCGGAAGTACCGTCTGCTGCGGGGAGATCACAATCAGGAAATCTTCTATTCACCCTGGCGGCGAAGCCTCAGGCCCACGCGGGGCATTCTCCACGCGACCTTTACGTTCACGATGGGCGCCATGTTGTTTGAACGGCTGTCGTCGTTCAGGGCGAGAGGCAAGGGGCGAGAGGCGAGCGGCAGGTCACGGCTGACGGATCAGGAGTTGCTCCGGGCGCGGTTCCGATGTTTCGAAGAGCTTGCGTCCCTCCGCTACTCTCTGCGGGATCTGCTCGGGCCTGCGCGTGCACGGGGTTGGCTGACCAAGGACGGGCTGAGGCTGGTCCGTCTGCTCCAGCGCGAGATCGTGTGGGTCCGCCGGCGGCTTGCCCCCTGGCGCAACCGCGTGATGCGCTCCCGGTACGGCCCCGCGCTCCAGCGCCATCTCGACGAGCTTGAGCGGGCGCGAAGGACCTATGGCCGCGCCGAATCATGAATGTCGAAAGGAGGGCTCTTGCTTTACATCGAAGGGGGGCTTGTATAAGCTGGTGCCTGCTGCTTAGTCGGTGCCTCGTGCGGACGCGGCATGAAGGCCATGCGAGGGCCGGGACAGTCTTGATACGGTCTTGATATGGACATTGCCAAGCATCAGGCAGGCGATCACCTCGAGCTGACGATCAGGGGGCGCCTGGACGCACAGTGGGCCGACCGCTTATCCCGCGAGTTGGCCGAGGCGATCCGTGGAGGCGCTCGCCGGTTCAAGCTGGATCTCGAGGGCGTGGATTTCATGAGTTCCGCCGGCCTTCGCGTGCTGCTCCAGTATTACAAACAGGTGAAGGGCATGCAGGGCTCGCTGGTGGTCTCCAACACCTCGCCGCCCGTGCAAACGGTCATCGCCCTGGCAGGATTTGAGGAGCTGCTCGGGCTCAAGGGAGCAGCGAGTCGTGAAGTGGCTCAGCCGGCCGCCCCCAGCGGTCATGCGAGTCGGATCAGGGTGCTGGAGCGCGGGACGGCGACGTACCAGATTTTCGGATCCGAGTCGTACGAATCCCTCACCTGTAGGGCGATCGGCGAACCCGAGGTCCTCGTGAGCGCGCAGGCTCGGAAGGACCAGTGCCACACCCTGCAGTTCCCCGATGGAAGCTTTGCTGTGGGGCTGGGCGCCTTCGGCCATGACTTCCAGGATTGTCAGGGTCGCTTCGGCAAGCTGGTGGCCGCTGGCGGGGCCGTAGCCTATCAGCCGGCCGGCGGCAAGACGGTGCCGGACTATCAGGTGCAGACCGGGGCTTTCCTCCCCGATGCCCAGGTCTTGTACTGTCTCACCTGCGAAGGACGGTTCTCCCACCACATTCGGTTTGAGGCTAAGTCTCCGGCCGTGACCATCCCGATCGCCGACCTGGTCGAGAGCTGTTTGGCGGTGGCCCAGACCGAGCTGCTCGGCCTCATCATGATCGCCACGACCAACGCAAGGTCCGTCAGTCTGGTCGTCGGCGTGGCCGCTGGGTCCGATCGTCCCGCTCTGGAACACTTGCTCCGGCCGTTGGGGAAGCGAGCCTGGCCGACCGGCTTCTTTCATGCCGCGGTCTTCTCCGATCATCCCCTGCAAAAAGGCGAGCTCGATCTGCGGTCCACCGTCTCCGCCCTGTTCGACGGGCAGCCCGTCCAGCGCATTCTCCAATTGGGCAGCGACGCGAAGGGGAGTGCCGAGCTGGCGCAGAGCCAATTCTTCCGCGGCGCCTGCTGGATTGGGCCGATTTCCGAAGTCACCGTCGAGCGGACCGCCACATGACCCTCCTCTAATCCGGGTGCCACCAAGGTGTCTTCCGCGTTCCTGCACAGGATCCTGGCCAAACGGGAGTGGAGGGTCGGCGACAAACTCATCCTGCTGACCGTGCCCCTGATCGCGGCTGTCTCCTTGCTCGCCGCCTTCCTCGAACATGCGCGAACTACGGCCACGCATCAGGACATGCTGGTCGATCGGGCGAAGGGCCTCGCCCACCAGATCATGGCAGACCGTCAGTACTACGCCTCCGTCGTGGTCCCGCGCGTGAAGGACCTCAGGGGGTCCCTGGGGGCGGATTACAAAGAGGTGCACGGCCGATTCCCGTTGCCGGCCACCTTTGTGCGCGAGGTGTCGGAATCTACCGGCAGGCTGCCCAACGGGTACACGGTGAATCTGATCAGTCCCTGGCCGATTAATAAGGAGAAGGGGCTGAAAGATCGATTTCAGCGGGAGGCCTTTGCCCGCTTCGCGGAGCATCCCGGCGAGCAGTTCATCCGCACCGATACGATCGAAGGACGGGCCGTCATGCGGGTCCTGACGGCCGATCTTGCGTCGGCCCAGTCCTGTGTGACCTGCCACAATGACCACCCGCAGAGCCCCAAACACGACTTCAAGATGAACGGTGTCATGGGGGGCCTGGAGATCGTCATCCCCATGGAGAAGTACGTGACGGCGCGGGAGCAGAACCTGGCTATCACGGTCGCCGGCGGGCTGGGCGTGTGCCTGCTGGTCCTCGTGATCGTGGGGGTTGGCACGCGACGGACGATCACGCGACCGCTCGGCAGCCTGGCCGGCAAGATGGAGGCATTCGTCGGCAACGCGGGAGGCCGATCCCCCCAGGCGGCGGCCGTTCCGCCCGGCGATGAGGTCGTGCACATTACGGCGGCCTTCGAGCGGATGCAGCGGGTCATCGTGGCCCAGCAGGGTGAGCTCAGGGATGCCAACCAGTTGCTGGAGCGGCGGGTGGTCGAGCGCACGGAAGAGCTCCGCCGGACGATGGAGGAAAAGGAGCGGATCGGCAGCGAGCTGCGAATCGCCAGCGACATTCAGCGGTCCATCCTGCCGCGGACCTTTCCGCCGTTCCCCGACCGGGACGATTTTGAGGTCTTTGCCGAGACGATCCCGGCCCGGGAGATGGGCGGCGACTTTTACGATTTCTTTCTCCTCGATGAGGACCGGCTGGGCCTGGTAATCGCCGACGTGTCGGGCAAGGGCGTGCCGGCGGCGATCTTCATGGCGGTGAGTCGAACCATGCTCAAGGCGACGGCCACCCAAACAGCCTCTCCTGGCGAGTGCTTGCGGCGCGTCAATAATTTGCTGTGTCCGGACAATGACTCGGCGATGTTCGTCACGGTGTTCTACGGCATCCTGAATACGCGGACCGGCGACGTGGACTATGCGAACGCCGGCCACAACGTGCCCTATCTCCTGACCGGCCAGGGCGTGGCAATGCTAGAGGGCGGAGGCGGCATGGCGCTGGGGGTGATCGAGGGGAACGACTATCCCGTGAAGCGACTCCGCCTCCGACCCGGCGATGGGCTATTTCTCTATACCGACGGCGTAACCGAGGCGATGGATCAGGAGGGGCGGCTCTTTTCCAATGAGCGGCTGGAGAAGCTCCTGGGAGGCGCCCGGCAAACGGGTGCGACCGAGCTCATCCGCGGCACCGTGTCGGCGGTCCGAACTTTCGCCGCCGGCGAGCCGCAGACGGACGACATTACCCTCCTGGCCGTCCGGTACTTGCAGGGGCGGGGGACAGGGAAAGGCTCCCGGGTCGAAGCGGTCACTTCGGCTAACCGATAGGCGGGCGGAATCGTCCGTGCGAGTCAATCATGGCGTTCTGGAGGATGCCCCGACTCTCGTTGAAGCGGCTCACCCGGTGGCTCCCGCTCTTGATGCTGATTCCCTTGTGGGTCGGGAGTTTCCTGGTCAGCCGTCATGCGGAACGCGCGCTGATCGAGGATATCCACGAACGTCTCGCGGTCACGTTACACACCTACCAACAGCATCTGCAGACGGTTCTGGATGGCCAGGAACGGAATCTCACGCTGTTTGCGTCCGGCGCGATCCGGAATCGAGCGCGCGGCCCAGCGGGTGCGACGGTGCCTCGCCTGGGGTGGGACTATCTCTCCAAGTACGTGCCGGAAGCGGTGGGGTGCCTCGCGTATGATCTCACGGGGCGGCAGGTGGCGCATACGGGCGCTCCCGGCCAGCCTCCGCCGTTCGCGGTGCGCGAACCGGTCCCGGTGGACCTCACCGAGCCCCGGGTGACCGATCCGACGATCGACCCAACGGATCCCTCCAGCCGCTCGACCTACGACATCTTCTTCCCCTTGATTGCCTCAGAGCAAAACACCTATGGGGCGTTGGTGGGGACGCTCGTGTGCCGCGTGACCAATATTCTTTCCCAGACGCTGTCCGAGCCCCGCCGGGAATTGGGAGAGACCGGGGAGGTGTATCTGGTCTCCGCCAAGACGGGCCTCATGCTGACCGGCTCCCGGTTCCTGCCCAACGTGATCGGTCGTGTCAAAGTGGACACGGTGGGCGTGCGCCGGGCCCTCGAGGCGGGAGAAATCCGGGCCCTGTACGCCGACTATCGAGGGGTTCCGGTGATGGGTGTGTCGCTCGCGCTCCCCCAATATGGCTGGGTCCTACTGGCTGAAATGGACGAGGCCGAAGCCCTGGCTCCGGTCGGGCGACTGCGCGTGGTGCTGGGAAGCAGCGTGGCGTTCGTCTCGCTGGCGGCCGGCCTGCTGGGGTGGTGGTACGGACGGCAGGTGGAAGCGAGTGAACGGATCGAAACCGAATTGGGGATCGCCAGCGAGATTCAACGGTCCATCCTGCCCCGGATCTTCCCGCCCTTCCCGAATCGCCACGAGTTCGACCTCTATGCTGAGACGATCCCGGCCCGCGAGATGGGGGGCGATTTTTTCGATTTCTTTTTCCTCGATCAGGACCGCTTGGGCCTGGTGATTGCCGATGTGTCGGGCAAGGGCGTCCCGGCGGCGGTCTTCATGGCCGTGACCTGTACCCTCCTCAGGGCGACCGCGCCGCAGGCCACGTCACCCGGCCAATGTCTGTACCGGGTCAACAACATGCTGTGTCCGGAGAACGACGCGGCAATGTTCGTGACCGTCTTCTATGGGATTCTCAACACGCGCACCGGTGACCTGGAGTACGGTAACGCGGGACATAACCTGCCCTACATCCTGTCGGCCCCGAAGGGCGTGACCATGCTGGAACACCCTGGCGGGCCGGCGCTGGGAGTGATCCCGGACACGCCCTATCCGCTCAAGCGGGTCCGCTTGCGGCCCGGAGACGGCCTGTTTCTCTACACGGACGGCGTCACCGAAGCCATGGACAGCCGCGGAACCCTCTTCACCGATAAGCGCTTGCAGCAGTTCCTCGTGAAGATCCAAGAGCGCACGCCGGTGGACCTCATCCGCGACACGGTGGCGGAAGTGCGTGCCCATGCCGCCGGCGAGCCGCAGACGGACGACATTACCCTCCTGACCCTCCGGTATCTGCGGGAAGGCGGGGGAGCGCGGCGATCATGAGTGCACCGCGCACGCTGACTCTCCACAACCGGCTCTCGGAGCTGGATCGATTGGCTGAAGAGTTGACCGCCTTCGGGCACGCGCAACGCTTGCCGGAACCGGTCAGCCAGGCGCTCCATCTGGCCCTGGACGAGATCGTGACCAATATCATTTCGTACGGGTATGACGATCAGGCCGATCACCAGATCTCCCTGCGTCTGTCGCTGGTGGGCGGGGAGGTGACCGCCGAGGTCGAGGATGATGCGCGGCCCTTCAATCCGCTGGAGGCGCCCCCTCCGGATCTGACCGCGCCGCTCGAAGAGCGGTCGGAGGGCGGGTTGGGCATCCATCTGGCGCGGACGGTGATGGACCGGCTGGAGTATCGGCGTCAGAACGGGAAGAATTATCTGGTGATGCGGAAACGGGTCTCCGGCTGAACGCACCGGGATCTTCGCGGTCGAGCGAGGGGCGGCGCGGTCATGATGGACATGAAGGAACAGAAGAAGGGCTCCGTCGTCGTGCTCACGCTCACGGGCCGGCTGGATGCCACCACCTCCGGGAAGTTGGAAGAAACCTTACTCGGCCTGATCGAGCGCGGCGAAACGAAACTGGCTTTGAACTTCCATCGTGTGGACTACATCAGCAGCGCCGGCCTGCGCGTGCTCCTGGTGGCGGCCAAGCGCCTGAAGCCTGTGAACGGCAAGGTCGTCCTCCATTCGGTCAATCCGCAAGTCCGAGAAGTGTTCGAGATCGCCGGCTTCACGTCCATTTTCCCGATCTACGAGGCGGAGGACGGCGCGGTGAGAAGTTTTCAGTAACCGACTCAGACAGGATGCACGGAACGGTCAGCGTAGAGTGTATTAGCTGGCCTGTTGGGAGAGAAACTTTAAGGTCTCCTTTAGCTTGTCAGCCAGCACCTCGGGCTCATGCGCGTCGGTCGATAGAGACCAGGAGACTCGGAGCAATGGCTTTGACTCAGGATATGCCATCGGCTTGATCGCGATATCGTGTTTGACGTTCAAGTGTTCTGCGATTCGCGTCGCATCGAACCCTGCCTCCTTCACGCGAAACGACAAGATCCCTGGTGCGTGAAGCCCATCCCATTCCGCGATTTCCACGCCAGGCAGCCGGCTCAGACCTTCCCTGAATAATGTTCGGAGGCGGGCCAGGCCGGCCATCGCCGGTAAGTCCTGTTGCGTCAGGTCACAGGCCTTGGCGAATCCCGCAATGAGGCCGATGTTCTGCGTGCCCAGGTCGAAGTATTCTTGCGCGAGTCCTGTCGCTGCAGGATCGGACTCGCGATGCTTGTGGCGTTCCTTGTATCGTCGAGTCATGAGCAGGGCACCGGTCCCCATGGGACCGCCGCACCACTTGTGACCCGAGAAAAAATAAAAATCGACAGCCAGTGTTCCAAGATCCACGGGAACGTGCCCGACAGCCTGCGCGCCATCGATGCCCAGCATGATCTGCCGCCTTCCAGCGATCTCGCACACCTGCTTGAGGGGGAAGAGTCTCCCGTCGGTGTGAGCCACGTGGCTGAGCGTGATCAGCCTGGCCCTTCCTTGCTGACAGACATCGTCAAGCCGAGTCAGAAATCGTCCTTCTGTATCGGCGGGGATGACGGTCACCTCGATCCCGCGCTCCCTCAGGCGGGAAAGAGCGTACCCTATGGCAGGATGTTCCTGGTCTGAGATGATGACGAGATCCCCTCGCTGGAGGTGAAGCCTGGACAAGGCGATGGAATAAGCTGTTGTGGCATTGGGCACGAACATGAGAGAATCCCCTCCCTCACCAAGATGCGCGTGAAGGAGCTGAGCGACCCGTTGTCTGCACATCTCGACTTGTGTTCGGTACCAGGCGATGCCAGACTGAGAGAACAAACGCGTGCGGAATTCGTTCGAGACAGCCTGCATCTCGTTGACGACTTCGGGGCGCGTCGGACTTAACCCGGCATAGTTGAAATAGCGCATGGACATCGAGCTCCTGCCGGCCATTCTGACATCCTGCCTCACGGAAAGGAAGGCGGGAATCACGCGTCAGTCACATAAGGAGGCTCTCATGCCAAAAGCCATCTGGAACGGGACCACCCTCGCCGAGAGCCAGGCGGGACAGGTGGTCGAGGGAAACTACTACTTCCCGCCACAGGCACTCAAACGAGAGTATTTCAAGCCCAGCACGACACACACGACGTGCTCGTGGAAAGGGGAGGCGAGCTATTACGACATTGTCGTGGACGGCAAGGTGAACAAGGACGCGGCTTGGTATTATCCGACGCCCAAAGAGGCTGCCCGACACATTGCCGGGCACGTGGCCTTCTGGAAAGGAGTACAAGTCGATGATCGCTAAATCGCCCGGTTCTGCTGATGTCACACAGGCACTGGTCCGAGTTCGTGCCTGCACGGACGCCTTGTTCAGCCTGGTTCGGCCTGACGCCTTTCATGACCGCCCGGTGCCCGAGCGCCACCGGATCATTTTCTACTTCGGGCATCTCGAGGCGTTTGACTGGAATCTCGCGACTCAAATCATGGGGGAGTCGTCGTTCCATCCTGAATTCGACCGGCTCTTCGCCTTCGGGATTGATCCGGAACCAGGGCAGCTCCCACAGGACCAGCGCTCGGATTGGCCGGAGACGGCGGAGGTGCGTCAGTATAATGCGCGTGTTCGGCAGGCTATCGATGAGGTCTCGAACCAGCTCTCGCAGGAGATCCTCTCGGTTGCGATCGAGCACCGGTTGATGCACGCAGAGACCTTTGCCTATCTGCTCCATCAGCTACCGACCGCGCACAAGGCTATCCCGCCAGCCGCGGACGTCCCGTCTGGTCCCCCCCCGCGTCCCGCGGTCATTGACATTCCAGACGGCACGGCGACGTTAGGCCGCCCCCACGACCACGATCAATTTGGATGGGACAACGAGTATGACGGCCATGAGGTCTCCGTCCCAGCCTTCGCCGTGAGCAAGTACAAGGTCAGCAACGGCGAGTATCTCGAATTCGTTCGTGCCGGCGCCAAGCCTCCCCACTTCTGGACGTGGCGCGATGGCCAGTGGTTCTGGCGAGCCATGTCTGGGGAGGTGCCGTTGCCGCTGACCTGGCCTGTCTATGTGACCCATGAGGAGGCGAGCGCCTATGCGGCCTGGGCTGGAAAGCGATTACCCACCGAAGCGGAGTTTCATCGGGCCGCGTTCGGGACGCCGGGCGGAAACGAAGAACGATCCTATCCATGGGGCGAGGACTGGCCGACTGCTCGGCGAGGAAACTTTGACGGCCACCGATGGGACCCCATTCCAGTGAGCGCCACGGCGCTCGGCGAGAGTGCGTTCGGCGTGGCACAACTGATCGGCAACGGGTGGGAATGGACTTCGACCGCCTTCCAGCCTTTCCCAGGATTCCAGCCCTTCTCATTTTATCCCGGATACTCGGCGCGCTTTTTTGACGGGAATCACTACGTGCTCAAAGGAGGGTCCCCGCGGACAGACGCCGTTCTGCTGCGCCGTTCATTCCGTAACTGGTTCCGGCCCAACTATCCGTATGTCTATGCCGGATTTCGTTGTGTGGAGAAATAAGACGATGCTCTCACAAACGATACAGACCGACGCCCTCCGGGAGTTTGCCGTGGCGGTGTGTGACGGCCTCAGCAAGGCGGGCCAGCGCGAGCTGCCTTCGATGTATCTGTACGATGAGCTGGGAACGGCGTTGTTCGAAGCGATCACGCTGCTACCCGAATATGGGCTGACGCGTGCCGAGGAGCGGCTCCTCCGCCGCCACTCCGGAGATATGCTCGAACACCTTCCGTCGCCCGTGGCCGTGATTGAGCTCGGGAGCGGGACTGGCCGAAAGACCCGCTGGATCTTGGAAGCGTTGGCCGAGCGAGAGCCGATCGCTTATTTCCCCATCGACATCTCGGCGTCGGCCCTGGTGAAGTGCCACCAGGAACTGGGAAGCCTCGGTGCGATCAGCATCGTCGGGCTCGAGAAATCGTACCTGGAGGGGCTGCAAGAAGCGGCGGCCCGCCGCCAGCCGGATCAGACCCTGCTGGTTTTATTCCTGGGCAGCACCATCGGCAACTTTGATCCGCCGGCCGCCGAGAAGTTTTTGCGCGACATCCGCCGGCACTTGAAGCCCGGCGATGCCCTGCTGCTGGGGGCCGACCTGGAGAAATCGGTCGGTGACATGCTGCTGGCGTATCATGACCCCGCCGGAGTCACCGCGGCCTTCAACCTCAATCTCCTGGCCCGGATCAACCGGGAGCTCGGTGGAAATTTTAGCCTTCGTAACTTCGAGCATCACGTCCGCTATCAGGCCGCAGACCGTCGGATCGAGATGCACCTGCGCTCAACACGGAGCCAGACCGTGTCGATTCGCGCCGCGGGGTTTACCTGTTCCTTGAAGGAAGGGGAGACGATCTGGACGGAGGCGTGCCACAAGTTCCGCGTCGAGGAAATTCCCGGGATCGCGCACCGCACGGGGTTCCGGTGCGAGGCGCAATGGATCGATTCTGAATGGACGTTTGCGGATAATCTGTTGATCGCCGACTGAGGTCCTTCTCCGGATTAAGCTGGAACGGCACTAGCGCAGCAGCCCGGCCTCCCGTAAGAACTGCTCTGCCACCTCCTGCAGGGGGCGATGTTCCCCGTCCACCTGATAGTTCAGCTTCTGCATGGTGCGGTCGGTGAACCGTGCGCTCAGCTCAGTGAGGGCTTGTCTCGCGAGGGGGTTGTCCTTCAGGAATTGGCCCCGCACGACCAAGGCGCAGTCGTACGGCGGAAAATAGCGCTTGTCATCCTGAAGCACCGTCACATCCCGAATAGATAACTGGCCGTCGGTGGCACTGGCTGCGATCATGGTGACCTGTCGCTGTTCGAGGGCCTTGTACAGCAATCCGAGATCCATCGTTCTCGGAGATCCCTTCACGGGAAGATGGTAGGTTTCGAGCAAGCCGGCCAGTCCATCCGGTCGCTGCTGGAATTCGTAGCCCACGCCGAGGATCCAGCCAGGGTTATGCCGGGCTGCCTCACTCAAGGTGGCGATCTTGCTCTTTCGAGCCTCCTCTCCACGGATCACCATCGCGAAGGTATTGTTGAAGCCCAACGGTTCCGTCCATTCCACGCCGAACCGCCGTCGGTATTCTTCACGGACAGTCGCCATCGACGCAGCCGGGTCATGCACAGGGGATAATTTCAAGACGGTCGTCAGCGCCGTGCCGGTGTATTCGGGATAGAGGTCGATCTCGCCGTTTACCAGGGCCTGGTGGACCAACAGGGTTCCACCCAGATTCAGTTTGCGATCAACGGTGCGGCCCAGCCGATGCTCCAGATGCTGGGCCACGATCTCGCCCAGGATCACCTGTTCGGTGAAGTTCTTCGAGGCGACCGTGATCGGGTGTTCGCCGGTGCAGCCGGCGCCCCAGCACAGCCACAGGCCGAGGATCACACGGGCGAGAGTTTGTGCTCGATCCATTCCAGTCCTCGATCGGCTGCCAACGCCATCAGGGCCGCCGGAACCGCGCCAGCCAACAGCAGTGTCGTATCGACGGAGGCAAGGCCGCGAAAGATGAACACGCCGAGACCGCCGCCGCCAATGGCCGCGGCAATCGTCGCTGTCCCGATCGTGGTGACCGTCGCGATCCGCAGGCCGGCCAGAATCGTCCTGGTGGCCAGCGGCAGCTCGACCTCCCACAGAAGTTGCCGTCCCGTCATCCCCATGGCGATCGCCGACTCCCGCACGGCGGGGTCGATATGGAGAATACCGGTGAGCGTATTCCGAAGGATCGGCAAGAGGGCGTACAGCACAAGCGCGATCATGGCCGTGTGCTTGCCGATCCCGCCGAGAAACGGCAAAGGGATGAGAAACCCGAAGACCGCCAGACTCGGCACGGTTTGCACGATATTCGCGAACCCGAGCACCCACCGTTGAAGGAACGTGCGTCGCGTGAGCAGGATGCCCGCGGGAATGGCCAGCGCCGCGGCAATCGCCATGGAGACCATCACGAGGAACAAGTGTTCGAGCGTCAGCTCCAGGATTTCGCGCTCCAACGCGGACGACATCAGATCGTCTCCCTCCAGTTCTCCGCGAGGCAGGTGTGGAAGGCCCGCACTTCCTCATCGTGGGCCTCGAGAAACTCGGAGCGTGTACCCAGAAAGACCAACCGACCCTGGTGAAGGACCCCGATGCGGGTGCCGAGCAACAACGCTTCCCGGACATCATGCGTGACGAGCAGGGCCGTCTTCTGGAGGCCTTTGCGCAGGTCGAGGAACTGCTGCTGCAGTTCCACACGGGTCACGGGATCGAGCGCACCAAAGGGTTCGTCCAACAGCAACAACGGCGGATCTGCGGCGAGCGCGCGCGCGACACCCACCCGCTGCCGTTGACCGCCGGACAGCTGGCGGGGATAGCGCGTGGCGAACTGCGCCGGCGGCAGCTCGACCTGAGTCAGCAACTGTTGCACCCGGGCGTCGATGTCCCGGGACGGCCACCCCTCCAGACGCGGGACCAGTCCCACATTGGCGGCCACCGTGAAATGGGGAAACAGGCCCGCGTCCTGAATCACGTAGCCGATCCGACGTCTCAGCCGGATCAAATCCCAGGCCGCCGTCGGTGTGCCCTCGATCAAGACGTCACCGGCACTCGGCAGGAGCAAGCCATTGATCATTTTCAAGGCGGTGGTTTTCCCCGAGCCGCTACGACCCAGCAGCACCAGGGTCTCTCCGGCCTCGACGTCGAAACTGAGATCGTGAAGGATGTCTTTCTGCCCGATGCGGGCCGACACCTGTCGGAAGGAGACGAGAGGTCTCATGAGATCGGGTGCGGCTCAGGCGTTCATGAAGAGCTCATCCGGATAGCACCATCGCCAGTGCTCTCCAGGTTCAATGGATCGGACGATAGGATGGGAGGTCTTGTGATAGTGTTTGGTCGCATGCTTGTTCTTCGATGAGTCGCAGCAACCGACGTGCCCGCAGGTCAAGCACAGGCGGAGATGTACCCAGCTATCTCCGATCGCGAGGCACTCCTCGCAGCCCTTCGTGCCCGGGGTCACTGGTTGAATCTGACTGAGATGAGCGCAGGTCTTGGCCATTGTGGGTCTCCTTCGCCTCAGCCCAAGAGATGGTCACTGCGCGTGTCTTCAAGTGGAGGCCAGGTATTCGTGAACGAACTGCACCGCCATCGCCCCTTCCCCCACGGCAGAGGCCACGCGCTTGGTGGAGCCCAGCCGCACATCCCCCGCGGCGAAAATGCCGGGGCAGCTCGTCTCCAGCAGGAATGGCTGGCGGCGGAGCGACCACTCGGTCGACTCCGTGGCCTGGAGCCCGGTCTGCACGAATCCATTGCGGTCAACCTGAATCGTTTTCGGCAACCAGGTGGTGTGCGGCACCGCGCCGATGAAGATAAAGACGGCGAGGCAGTCCAGAGTTTCGGATTGGCCTGTTTGGCTGCAGGTCAGCTCAACCCTTTCGAGCGACTTCTCACCGTACATCTTGCTGACCTCCGTGTGGCGCCGCACTTCGATGTTAGCCGTCTGCTCGATGCGCCGTATGAGGTACTGCGACATGTGCCTGCCCAGATCGTCGCCACGGATGAGCAGCAGCACCTTGCGGGCGAGCTCGGAGAGGTAGACGGCAGCCTGACCGGCGGAATTGCCGGCGCCGACGACCACGACCGGAGCGCCGCGGTACAACTGGGCTTCCACTGCGGTGGCCGCGTAATGGACACTTGAGCCCTCCAGGCGCTCGCAGCCGTCCACGGTGAGCTTTCGGTAGGATGCGCCCGTGGCGATAAGGACGCATTTCGTCGCGACTTCCTCGCCGCTCTCGAGACGGAGCACGTGATACCCGTTGTCACTGTCCAGCCGGACCACGTCCGCCGGTGCCGACAAAGTAGCGCCGAATCGCTGGGCCTGGAGCACGGCCCGATTGGCCAGATCGCCGCCGGATAGACCCATCGGGAAGCCCATGTAGTTCTCGATCCTGGAGCTGGTGCCCGCCTGGCCGCCGGGGCCGATCTTATCCAGAACCAAGGTCTTCAAACCCTCTGAACCCCCGTAGACGGCTGCGGCCAGCCCGGCCGGCCCGGCACCGACGATCGTGAGATCATAGACCGTCCGTTCGAGCGTCTTTCGAATGCCGAGGCAGTCGGCCATTTGGGCATTGGAGGGATTGCGGACAACTTTATCGCTGCTGCACGCCACGATCGGGGTTTCTTCCGCGGTGATCTTGAACTGCGCGAGCAGCGTTTCCACCTGGGGGTCGCTCTCCAGATCGATCCAGGTAAAGGGGACCTCGTTCTTGGCGAGGAACTCGCGAATCCGGTGCGTGTCTCGACAATAGCGTGAGCCCACCAAGCGCAACCCTGTCAGGCCCGATTCTTTGAGTAACTGTCTGCGCATCAGGAAGGCCCTGAGCAGGATATCGCTCAATCGCGGCATCTCATTGAGGATCCGCCGGAGATCGGCTGCTGAGATCTCATAGGCCTCGCAGAGGGTCTTGGCGATGCCGCTGACGATGGCCGGTCTCCCGGTCAGCATCGCGACGTCGCCGGTGAACCCCCTCGCTTCGTGGACCGTCACGAGCCGGTCGTGGCCCGAGGAGCGCTCGATGATTTCAACTTCTCCACTCTTGATGACAAAGAACTTGAAGTCGCGGTCGCCCGCGGCGAAGAGCGTCTCTCCCGGCTGAAATGTCTTGAGCGTCGCGAACTTGTCCAAGGCCGCTATCTGTTCATCGTTGAGCTTGGGAAACGCGATGGGATGTTGACTCTGATCGATCATGGCAAGCCTCTTTCTTTGGCCCGGTGGGTTGCTCCTCGCTCTTACCCAGACGTCTTCGCGGGCAGGGTGGACCCCGAACTCGGGTGGCCCGCCCACAGACACTAGTACCACGTCTTGGGTGCGTTCTGCACCTGGTGGCCGGCCGCCTCGCGATTCCGACGACTCGGCCTTCAGATTGACAAGCCGACCAACCGTCCCAGTCCATTGTTTTGAGGTGGGGCTCACTTGCCAGGGTGCTTTCGAGGGACTAGACTGGGCGGCAAGGATGTTGGATCTCTACCAGGAGCTGAAGAAAGTCGTCGCGGCGTTGGAGCGCCAGGGCATTCCCTATGCCATCTGCGGCGGATTGGCCGTCTCCATTCATACAGAGCCGCGGGCGACGGAAGACCTCGACTTGCTGGTGCTGGCTCAGGACCTCGGGCGTTGTGAGGCAGCTCTTCGCCCACTGAGCTTCAGACGGTATGGGGAGCCGATGAAGTTTGCGCAGGGCCAAGTGACGGTCCAGCGGCTCCTCAAGATTGAGCCTGGTGCTGATGATCAGGCGGTGCTGGATCTTCTGCTCGTTGGGCCAACAGTGCTGGACGCGGTGTGGCAGAGCCGACAAGGCTTTGAATGGGAAGGGATGAAGGTTTGGGTGGTGTCCAGAGAGGGACTGATCGTCCTCAAGCGCCTGCGGGGCTCACCCCAAGACCTTGTGGACATCGCAAGGCTGGAGAGGAAAGACTCATGAGCTCGCGAGAGGCAGCACAGATCCAACGGGTGCTCCGGAAGACCGCTCAACTGAGAAATTTGACGCTCTCCCTGCGGTGGGCGAGGGAGGCGGCTGCGCGCGAGCGGCTCCTTGCGGAGTTCGACTCGTTCTTGCAACGACTCGAGGCGATGAACGCGGAGACTCACGACACATCCCTTCCTTCCACTGAGGCCCTCCTGGTCGGGATCAGGAGCTGTTGGGCGCGAGGGGATTATGCCACCATTTCCAGAGTGGCAACGCTCCTCCCCGACGAGTTGCTCGACCAACACTTGCTCCTTCGAGCCTATGTGACTGAAGCCGCCGAGGCCGCTGAGCGGTAGGCTGCACGCCAGCCGACGTGGACCAGCTGTAGATCTCACTGTTCTTATGTTTTACACGGCCGCGACCATGCTCGCTTGACGGGTCTCCTATTCGGTTCTCCGTTTGCTGCTGAACGCTCTGGTCCGGAAGCCGAGTTTCTGCAAGTGGGTCACCGGTGGACGTTCCGACCTTGCCGGGCAGCTCCTGTTCGCTCCTTTCTCTACTACCCGTTGACTTCGCGAACAGCACCGCGTTAGCCTAGTGACTGTTCGTGCGGCGGGCACTCGAGTCTGCATCGACAAGCGGGATGCCTGGCCGAGCCGGCGAGCGCACCTTCCAAGCCGCAGCGAGGGGCCAGTATGCGACGCGGTGGCTCCAGTCCTCTGGTGGTTGTTCTCCTTGCGATGGTGTTCGGGATGGCGCTGCCGGGCTGGGCCGACGAGCCCTCGAGCGATGGGCCGCCGGTGGCAGCGGCCTCCGGGAAGACCGACGCAATCTACATGGAAGTTGCGGTCTCCAGTTGGCGGCCGCGACGGTGGGGTGGGGTGTCGGTCGAGACCTCGACTGAGAGCAAGCTCCGGGGGGCTGGCTTCACCCCGGTACGTTCGCCCATCGAGCCGCATGACTTCGTGTTGCGGGTGGACTATCGGGAGTCCCGCGGGCAGGAAATCCGGTTTTTTGGTGATTACCAGACCGAGATCGCCTGCACCGCGAAGTTAGAGCATCCAGAACACGGTCTGCTCGGACACTGGACGATCCAAGCCACACCGGAGAATCCGTTCACCACCCGGGTCAGCTACCTGGATTCGTGGCATGCCTTCGAGACGAACCCCTACTTTTTCTTTCTCGGTGAGCTGGTGCGGGGCGCAGCCGACCGGCGACAGGACGCCGTGGAAGTCATGGTGCAGCGGCTGCCCAAACTTGTCCTGGACGCGTTCCGCCCCCCACAGCCGGAACGCACCCCGGATAACTGGAACCCGCATGGTCTCGCATCCGATGATTCTCCCAAGCTCCGCGCCGTCGTGAGCAATGCGATCCGTGAGCTCGGCCGGCTGAAAGATGCGCGTGCCGTACCGGTGCTCGTGAGCTTGCTCCAGCATCCCAATCGAGACCTCCGTCTCCAGACGGTCCACGCATTAGGTGACGTGGTCGCTCCGGAGTCGAAGTCTGCACTGGAAGCGACCGCTCGGCAGGACTCCGATCAGGCCGTCCGCCAGGCTGCCGCCCTCGCGCTCGCGCAATTTGAGGCCGCGGCCCAGGTCCCCTAGCCACCGGCTCTCTTCACCAGTCATCGCCGTATGTGGCCCTGCTCTCTTCCGGCCGTGCGTTGACACGACCTTCCGGTTTGTATATCCTGTCGTATATACATCGTGGGGGACACCATGAAGACTGGAAAAATTTTCATGAGTGGCAACAGTCAGGCCGTACGAATTCCGAAGGAGTTTCAATTGAAGGGAGACGAGGTAGAAATCCAGAGAAAGGGAGACACGCTCGTCCTGCGTCCCAAGCGTCAAACCTGGGCGGCTCTGATCGCGAGCCTGAAGAAGTTTACGGATGACTTCATGGAGAAGGGGCGGGAACAGCCGCCTCTTCAGAAACGAGGTCGAGCCTTTTCATGAAGTTCATGCTGGACACGAACACCTGTATCTACATCATCAAACGGCGGCCACAGGCCGTACTGGAACGCTTCGCGTCTCATCCAGTCGGAGTCATCGGTGTCTCGGTCATGACGTTAGCCGAGTTGGAGTACGGTGCCAGCAAGAGCAGCAATCCAGCGAGGAATCGTGAGGCACTGGAGCAGTTCGTCTTACCTCTGGAGATCGCTGCGTTCGATCGGCCGGCGACTGTGACTTATGGAAAGATCAGGGCTCTCTTGGAGAAGAGAGGCCGGCCGATCGGTTCGATGGACCTATTGATCGCTGCCCATGCGCTGACCCTGGGCGTCCGGTTGGTGACCAACAACGTCAAGGAGTTCACGCGCGTGCCAAACCTGCGGGTCGAGAATTGGGTCTGAATCCAGGTCCGCCACCGTAAGATCGAGCTCGCGCGGGCGTAGATGAAGAATCCATCGTTCCTCAAGACGACAATGCAGAAAATCCGTGCCCGGCGCGTGCTGGAGATCGGCACGTTCGACGGCACCAGCGCGCTGGCGATGGCAGAGGTGCTGCCGGAGGAGGGGACGGTCCTGACTTGCGAGATCGACGCCGGCGTGGCCACTCTCGCCCGGAAGCGCCTGGGGCGGAGCCCGCACGGCCGGAAGGTCGAGGTGGTCGTAGGACCGGCCCTCGAGACGCTGCGCAATCTGACGGGCCCGTTCGACCTCATCTTCGTCGACGCGGACACGCGAAACTACGTGCACTACTACCGCCGCGCGTTAGAACTGCTGGCCCCGACCGGAGTCCTGCTCATGGACAACACCCAAGGCATGGCCTTGGGGCCGGTCGATCCGACCCAGGACCCCGCGATCGCCGCGATTCAGGAGCTGGCCCGCCTCATCCGGTCGGACACCCGGATCAGCACACAGTTGATGGGGGTCCGCGACGGCGTCCTCGTCGTGACCTGGGCAGCCCAGGCCTCGCCGCTGACTCCCTGATGGTGGAGTCCGAACGATCTGCCAAAGCGCGAGCGGTCCATCCCCGGATGAGCGAGTGTCGTTGATGAAAATTCCCACGACGCTGTACCTCACCGATGAGCAGATCGAGCGGCTGCTCCTGGCCGCCACCCGGCCGATCCGGAACGATCCAGACTTGCAACGGCTCATGCAGGATATTCAAGCGGTCAAGTGACGGGGGTTGGGTCCGAGGCGATTCGTGCTTGGTGTGACAGAGCTTTTGCATCGACAGACCAACCAATGACTCTCACCCCCTATCTTCCCCCCCCGGTTGAGCGCGCATCGTGGCCACCTCTGGACAAGTGCCCCGGGATGTACTAACATTGTCAGTACATGAGGTGTGACATGATCAAGACATTGCAAAAACTCGGAAATAGCATGGCGCTCGTGATTGAACGGCCGGTGATGGATGCCCTCGGCATCACGGAGCAGACGCCGCTTCAAGTGACGGTGAGCGGCAATGCCCTCGTCGTGACGCCGGCGAATGTGGGAGTCGGGCCCGAGCGGACAAAGACGGCCATCAAAGCGTTGCGCAAGCGGTATGGACCGATGCTCAAGCGGCTGGCGGATTAGTGCGTGGAGGACCTGACCTTCCTGAGTGTGGATGATGTCCTCCTGATCCACGCCGACACCATTGAACTCGACGGCGGCTCGCAGGGGGTGAGAGACCACGGCCTGCTGGACGCCGCCGTGGCGATGCCGCGCCAGCAATTTGGTGGGGCCTTCCTTCATAAAGATGTCGCTGCGATGGCGGCGGCGTACTTGTTTCACATCGCGCAAAATCATCCCTTCATTGATGGCAACAAGCGCGCGGCGGCCATGGCCGCACTCGTCTTTCTGCAGGTCAATGGCATCAAGCACCTGCCGACTCCAGAGGAGCTGGAAGTCACCACTCGACAAGTCGCTTCGGGTGAGATGACTAAAGAGAAGTTGACGCAGTGGCTACGAGACCAGATCAAGTCCCGCCGATGAGCAGAGAATCACCTAGGCGCGGGGAAGTCGTGGCCTCACCGCTTCGCATTTGGTATGACAACGCCTTCGGATTGGTTGGCTAAGCAATAACTTCCCATCAACTTCTCTTTCTTCCTCTTTGCAACGGAGCAACGCGCGGGGGTCAGAATCGGTAGCTGAGATCGATGATATGCATGTCCACGCCAATGGTGCCCGGACCGTAGATGCCGGCGTCGGAGAAATGCTGGAACCGGTACCCGGCATGAAAGCCAGTGAACAGGTTGAACCCGATGCCGGCCGTGCCGATGATCTGCACCGGTCCACCGAAGTCCTGCACGCCGAATTTGTAATTGCTGAAGTATCCGGCGCCGGCCCCCGCGTCAATGGACACCCTCCCGTTCCGGCTGCTCACCGCGAGGCCTGGCACCAGGGTGGCCATCAGACTGGTTTCTCCCGCCGCGCTGAGTTGCCCTGCGCTAGCGAGCAGTCTTGTCTCAAGTCCCCAATCGCCGGACCGGTGCAGCCATCCCCAGGGGAGCCGGAAGACCGCCGCGGCGTCGTACTGCTGAAAGTCATACTTTTGGTTCTTCCCAAAAGGAGATTGGCCGCTCACGCCGACTCGGGGGCCTACACTAATTAAGGTCATCCCTCCTCCCCAGGTTGGAGCGCGTGAAAGCACAGGAGAGTCGCCGCCTTCGCCTACCCGGGGGGCGACCGTGATCACACTGATCCCTTCTGCCCAGCTGGAAGTCTCGGCAAGCGCAGTGAGCGCGAGGCTCAGGATCAGGCCGCAAGCGAGGGAACGGGGGATCACGCTCATGTATGGACCTTGCTGCTGGTGCCCAGGTGTGCTGGCGAGCCACGGATCGGAGAGCCGTCGCCCCGAGGCGCCGTGAGGACCCAACTGCCCGACTGCTGGGATCTGAATCCGACGTGCGGGAAGAGTGCGAGGATGTGCTTGCGCCGGGAATGATGAGCATGGAAATGAGCATAGACCATGCCACCTCGACGAGCCTGGCGGCGGCCAGGGATTCCGTTGCAGGGTGGTAGTTTAAGCGCATCGGGTCGTGAGCGGGCAGCTCTCTGACGCTGTCTTGTGCTCAGAGTGACGCCAAAAAGTTGTCGCCCCTGCTGCCCCGCGTCACCTGGTTGCCAATCCATATGTAATTTTTACGCGAGACGTGTGATGAGGTGCCCGCGCACTGAGCGGTGAATCGCAGGGGCTCACCTCAAGATTTGATAAAGATCTAATGTCTCGCGAAGACTTCCGCGTCCGGCTCGTGGAGGGGCGACTGCTGGCTGGCTCCAACCGCTGTGACCCCGCTAGGATGCGGACTCACCCGGCACCACGATCTGTAAGTGCGCACCGGAGAAGGGGAGGAAATCCTTGGCATTGAGGGTCAGGAGAACTGAGACCTTCGCCTTGATCGCACAAGTCGCAATGACCCAGTCATAGGTTCGGCCTCCGCTGATGGTCTCTCGGGAAGCTTCCTTGAGGAGGGTGCGATAGGTGCTCGCGTCGAGCGCGATCAATTTTGACCCGGCCAGGAAATTAGCCTCCAGCAGGGCGAGGGCGTCAGCCGGTGAGAGGCGATGAGGAGGAGGGAGGCGGGTCAGGACGGCGTAGGTCTCAACCATGGCCGGGGCGGCGAGGATCAATGCGCCCTTTTGTCCGAGCCGTCGCTCGAGGTCCCGAGCGACGCGCTCGTGGTGTTCGTGCCAGGAGCAGACGGCGGCTACCATAACGCTGGTGTCGGGCAAGAACCGGGTCATACCCGATCAGAGCCCATGAGGCCCTTCCCGCCGTAGCCGGCGGCGCGTCTGCTCCACGGTCTCAGGGCGTAGGGGGCTCACGTCCTTCTGAGGGATCGCGACCAACAGCCGGCCTCTCTTCATCAACTTGACGGGTAGGGGTGCGGGTTCAATCTCGATCAGTCCCTCCCGCCAACGCACGTCGAGAAGCATGCCCGGCTTTAAGCCAGCTTCCCTTCGGATTTCCTTCGGAATAACCAGCCGGCCGGCAGGATCAATGGTAGTTTTCATGGTATGAACCTTACCATGTTCCCCGCCAAAGAGCAACTGTGCTTGATCCCCGTTGTGAGCCTCATCCGGTAGGAGCCACAGATGGACTGCGCCTCGCGATGGAGGGGCTCGGAAAGACTCGCAGAGTGGAGAAATGGTTCCATTTTCAGGAATTTCCTAGCGAATGCTGTTGACGCCGCGCCGGGGCCGCGGCATGATGCACCGGTTCGATCGCGTCCCACCGCCGGCGAGGTCGTCATGGGGTAGCCACCACGATGAAGTGTTCACACCTCGCTCCCCTCCAGCGCACGCATTTCGTCCCCCGCGTCCTCCTCTCACACTGCCGGAGGGCAAAAGTATGACCACGGCGATCCCAAAAAAATAGAATGTCGCATTTTGAGGGCTCCACAGAGTTCCACTGGGAGAGACCGCCATGAAAACACGAGTGTTCACCGCCGCACTGGCGCTGCTGCTGGCTCAGGGCTGCACGACCTATCGCGGGGTGACGGACCTAAGGCTGGAGAACGGCCGGCTTTCGATGGAGAAGTGTGACCTGGTGGTGTATTTGGAATTCTACGGCGAGTTCTCAAGCCAGAAGAACTGCAGGTGGGAGCCAGTGAAGGGCGAATAGCGAGATGTGTGATTGCAAGACGTAACCCCAGGTTGGGGTGACCCCAGGTCTGGGTAGCCTCTCCAGAGCCGGTTCTCGACTCCTGAGTCTGTGACACGCCCGAGACACCGCAAAAAGGAGAATGTCCCCTTCTTGAGGCTTCAAGGTGATCCTAGGGTTAGCGTTTTCCCCGAATTGACTAACCGCCGATTTCTGTGGGACAGTCTGCTCTCGGCACCACATCCCGAGAAGCATCCCGATGGAGCTCGATCTCAAGGACAAAGTGGCCGTTGTGACGGGGGCCAGCAAAGGCATAGGTCTCGCCGTCGTCAAAGCACTCGGCCGCGAGGGGGCTCGCGTTGTCGCTGGGAGCCGGACTACGACGCCCGAACTCACAAGTCTGTGTGACATTTACGACGTCACGGTGGTAACCGTGGACCTGGCCACAGCCAATGGCCCCACCTCACTGATTGACGCCGCTGTGGAACGGCACGGCAAGATCGACGTGTTAGTCAACAACGTCGGCATTGCCAGTCCCCGCTCCAGTTTCCTGAGCATTAGCGATGACGAGTGGCAGCGAGTCTTCACCCTCACATTTTTCAGCGCCGTCCGCGCCAGTCGTGCGGCACTCCCGCATCTGCTCGTCAGCCGAGGCGCGATCGTCAACATCAGCTCGATCAACGCTCGACTGCCGTTACCGATGGTGGTCGACTACTCGGCGGCAAAGGCGGCATTGACCAATTTTACCAAGGCCCTGTCGGAGGAGTTCGCCCCGCGGGGCGTGCGAATCAACGCCGTGGCCCCCGGCCCAGTGCGCACGCCGTTCTGGACCGATCCCGGCGGGTTTGCGGACGCGGTCGCCTCCGCCTCCGGCGTCAGCGCTCAGAGTGCTCTGGATGAGACCGTCCCGCGGAGCATGGGAATCTCAACCGGCCGAGTCACCGAGGCGGACGAGGTCGCCAACCTCGCCGTGTTCCTCGCCTCTCCCCGTGCCGCCAACATCACCGGCACCGAGTTCGTCATCGACGGTGGGCAGATCAAGACCACCTGAATCCACCCCGAGGCAGACTTGCGGATTCAGCACCGAGTCCGGCTGAAGTGACATCGTTTCCGTAGAAGGCTTCAGCTTGGGGAACAAGGTGCGCCGCGCTCTCAATTGTCAAAGTCAAGACCTGACCCCCTCCGGGCTTGATGACCCCCTCCGGGCTTGACCCCCTCCGGGCTTGTGATCGCAGGCTCTTCAGGGCAGGTTAGACGGGCATTGACTTATCGCGGAGCGAGGCGGGATCATGGCGCCCATTGGGCTGCGAACGGTAGGTGCACGCGGAATGCCCCGCGCGCGGAAGATTGTCAATTGTCAAAGCCAAGACTTGATACCATCCGGGTCCTAGCATTTCTCTTCCTCTCCGCTGCGGGACCGGCAGGGGGCCAGCACGAGGCGGGCTGCCCGCCCACCCCGGCGCAGACGGAAGGGCCGTTCTACCCCGTCCATCAACAAGACGACAAAGACAACGACCTCACGATGCTGAAGGGACACCCCAAGGGGGCGACCGGTCCGATCATCTACATCATCGGCCAGGTGCGGGACCTCCAGTGCCGTCCGGTCACCGGCGCGCAGGTGGAAATCTGGCAGGCCGCGGCCAGCGGTCGCTACCACCATCCGGACGACCAGAACACGAGCGCGGCCCACGATTCCAACTTTCAACATTGGGGGGTGACCACCACCGATCAGGAGGGTCGCTATCAATTCAAGACGGTCAAACCGTCCCCCTATCCAGCGGGTCTCTTCTGGACGCGGCCGTCCCATATCCACTTCAAGGTCTATCGCAAAGGTGCCCCGACACTGACCACGCAGCTGTACTTCGCCGGTGACCCGTATCTTGAGAAGGATCGGATTTTCCGGCAGATCCCGGAGGCCGCTCGGCCGCGCGTGGTCGTTCAACTGGAGCCGCCAACCGGGGACAGGAAGCCCGACGCGCGGAGCCTCGAGCCTGGCGCGATGATCTGCCGGTTCGACATCACGTTCTGAAGGGAACACAGGGGTCGACCAAAGGGCTCGGGAGTCTTTCGCAAGCCAACCAGTCGGGTGACCAGCAGCAGCCCGACGACTTCGTGGCCTCACCGCTTCGCAATCCGTCCGACCACGCGTTCGACGTCGCAGGCCAAAGCATGATTCCCGATAATCATCTCGAAGGCTCCTCACGTGGAGTGTAGAGTGAGCGTCATGCCCGATACGGTGTCACTCACCCACTCCAACAGAGAGGAGGCTCAGATGAGGTGCTATGCCGGGATCGATC